>Ga0206851_1002_pt2 | contig 68860 bp, 66 predicted proteins | sample Alteio_BWOrgCont_13_FD_152904 | JGI IMG/M metagenome (GOLD analysis project Ga0206851, IMG submission 152904) | Enriched cells from forest soil in Barre Woods Harvard Forest LTER site, Petersham, Massachusetts, United States -... | ecosystem: Environmental > Terrestrial > Soil > Temperate forest >... | reverse complement strand
GATAAAGCCGATTTTCATAAAAATTTGATCGATTCAATGATCTTCCCAAGGCGCTGAGGAAGTGATCTTGACTGATCACCTGGCTCAGGGGCACTAAACGCTGGGATTTTGGATATAGGCCGGCTTTTGTCTCATTTGCCGGAATCCTTATCCGAGTGCCAGCCCGGCAATTTCCTCGAGCAATCCTGGGTTCAAGCGAATGCCCTTCTCAAAGTCTCGATGGGAAAATTCCCGTACGGATAAAAGCGACTTCAATTGTGGAGAAATTGAAGGATTGACTTGTTAAATGTTGTGGGGTCCTGCCAAGGGGCAAAGTGGCTCACGTTGGGAAGGATGATTAGCTTTGCGCCAGGAATGGTGGCTGCAAGATAGTCTGTGTGAGCGCGAATAATGAATTCCTCATGATCGCCCTCGGCGATGGCGATCTTAGACACTTTAAGTGACCAACAGCATGCTTACAGAGGCCGCTCTAGGCCCAGGGCTTCTTCCAAAAGGTCAACTGCCTTTTCCAGCCCGTTAGTATCAGCTATCGCTTGCCGAAGTCTATTAGCATTTTCGCGATACTCCGGGTTCCGCAGCACCTCGTCGATCAGTAAATTTAGTCGCGGAACTGTCAGTTCTTTCAATGGCACGAATGTGCCGGTTTTCGTATAGGCGATCCTTGCCGCGACCTTCATACATATTCATTTAAATGTTTTGTTCTCTAATCGACGGATCGCCCTACAGTTTATACGCGGTTTGTATGGCCTCTGCAGCGCGTTCGCCTATGATTACGCAAGGAGCCATCGTATTACCCGTCGTCACGCGCGGCATGATTGATCCGTCAGCAATACGCAGGTTTTCGATTCCATAAACCTTGAGATTGGCGTCCACTACCGACAGGGAGTCACGCCCCATCTTGGCCGTACAGGTCTGATGCCACCAGCTGATCGCATTATTTCGAAGATAGTTCTCCAATCCCGGCCCCTTTATATTCCCAGGAACCACCTCCTGCTTGAAAAAAGGGCGGAGGGCGGAGGAGTTGGCTATCTCGCGACAGAGCTCCACAACGGCGATTAGGGCCTTTAGGTCATCTGGGTCCGACAAAAGATTGCTTTCGATGTCTGCAGGATCGAGCGGACCCGGTCCCGTAAGACGAACGCGGCCTCGGCTTTTAGTCCGTATGACAGCCGGTAGCATCATCCAACCACTCGCAGGTAGAGTGGGGTTAACTTTTTTTAGACCAGTCCTTTCAAGCGGAGCTTGGGTTGTCTGGAGATCCGGCGTATCGAGGCTGGAGTCGCTCCGCGAGAACCAGTGAAAAATGGCGTCTGGCTCGTCGCCGTGGCACTCCCAGATCATGCCAGGCAAGGCGACGTGATCCTGGAAATTCTGACCCACTCCTGGCAAATGCTTCACTAAAGGAATTCCGAACCGGTGCAACTCAGCTTGGTCGCCAACTCCGGATTGCATCAGCACCTTCGGGGTATTGATTGCGCCCAGCGACAGCACGACCTCGAGCCCAGCGCCGATCCGATGAACTTTGTGCTGATAAGTAAACTCCACGGCTGACACTCGTTTACCTTCGAAGATCAGCCGTGTGACCGGTGCGGAAGTGAGGACCGTCAGATTTGGCCGATCCATGTAGGGGAAAGTATAGGAGCGGAAGATCGAGAGCCGTTGCCAGTCACGCATGCGGAACTCAACGAGCGAGCAGCCGCCAGGACCTTCCATCATGCGACCATTGATGCTGTCGAAGGTAGGAATCCCCACTGACCGCGTGCCCTCAAACATAGCCGGAACGATCGGGCCACTGCCAATTCCAGAGTTGATAAAGAGCAAGCCTCCGGTGCCGCGATGATCTGGATCAGGCGCGCCCTGCCAATCTTCGATCCGGCGGTAGATTTTCAACACCGAGTCGTAGCTCCAGGCTGGGTCACCTGCCTCATGCGCGAAGTAGTCCCAGTCGCTCTTGTGCCCCCGCGCCCAGGCCATTGCGTTGATGCTGGATCCACCTCCGAGCACCTTGCCCGCAGCCAGCGAATCGGAGCGCCCGTTGAGATGGGGGTTCGGTCGGGTTTGGAAATTCCAATCCCGCTCGGTTTTGAGATTGCTGGCCCATTGACTACCATCAGTGATGCTGGGCAGATCGTCATGGCCACCAGCCTCGAGCAGTAGCACGCTCACAGCCGGGTTCTCGGCCAGCCGCCGTGCCACCACTGAGCCGGATGAGCCTGAACCACAGACAATAAAGTCATAGCGTGGCCTCAGTTGAGACGCGAGTTTCTTTTGATTGACCCGGACCCGCTCAGCTAGATCCGTGATCGCACCATTTGGCTTCGGCTTCGCTGCGGAATTTGTATCGCTCATAAATCGTATGTCTGTCGCCTCCAATGCGGCCATCACCATATATTTTTCGGTTGTGTCATTCACCCAAGTGCTAAGGTCGATTGTGTTGTTTTCATTTCTTCTTGTCGGCCTTCTTGGTCACCCCCAGGGACGTTTCTACCAGATCGGCTGCAACAGAAAGGCCGTTGGTCTGGGCGATGGCCTTCTGCAACTTACATCCATTATCCCGATAGATAGAGCTGGTTAGCACTTCATCTAACTGTTGGGATAGCGGCATCCGGGTTACCACCCGAGGAGTGTCAACACTTGGTTAAAACATGGTATTAAGGGCCGGGATTGGCCAAACCGGCCCTTTTTTGTTCAAGCTGCCGCAATTGCTTTCCCAGTTGTTCCGCCATCTGGTGCGCACCCTTCTGAGCCTAGGATCTCGCGTTGTGTGGCTTCAACGTCATTTGTTAGCCGGGTCAAGGGCCACTCGAACACGAATTACCGGCAGTCGGGACAAAAAATGATCGGTTCCAGGAACCTTCGTGTCTATTTTCCTTTCTTCTGCAACCTAAAGAATTGGACTCTGGAAAAAAAGCATGTCATCGACAAAACTGTTTGATCTGACTGGACGCGTCGCTGTCGTAACCGGCGGCAACGGCGGCATTGGCCGTGGTATTGCCTTGGGTCTGGCTGAAGCTGGATCTGCCGTCGCCGTTCTTGCGCGTAATGAAGAGAAGAACGAACGCGTGATGGATGAACTTCATGCGCTGGGAGTTCCTGCGCTAGCCGTGAAAATCGATCTTGCCGAGCGTGGGCAGCTGCAGCCTGCCCTAGATAGAGTGGAGCAGGAGCTTGGACCTATCAATATTTTGGTCAACAACGCCGGCATAGCCGTCCTCGGAGGTGTCCTCGATCTTGCTCCCGAAGATTGGGATCGGGTGTTCGAGACGAATCTCAACGCCTGCTTCCTACTGTCGAAACTTGCTGCCCGATCGATGGTTCAGCAAGGCCTGGGAAAGATCATCAATATCGCCAGCGAGCTGTCCCTGTTCGGCTCCGGACTTCTACCTTCCTACAGTGCTTCCAAGGGGGCTTTGGTCCAACTCACCAAATCAATGGCAATCGAATTAGCTCCATTCAACATTCAGGTGAACGCCATCGCCCCAGGATTTATTGACACGGACATGGTGGCACCCTTGAAAACGATGCCTCTCTACGAACAAATAATCGCCCGGACACCCGCCGGTCGTTTTGGGACACCCGAAGAATGTGCCGGAACCGCTATTTATTTGGCTTCTCAAGCATCCGATTTTGTTACTGGTACTACCCTCTTCCTTGATGGCGGTTACGCCATCCGTTTGTAGGTTAGAGCGCCCGATGGAGTGAAGAATTACAATGAACTTTCCGCACAGTATTCCTCTCTGTCGTACAAACGGAGAACTTTTGCCTGCCAAGGACGCCATTTCACGGGTTGTTCTCTCGAGTGTTGGCACAAAATGTAACGATGTCGTGGTGGAACAGCATCACTTTGCCAGCTTTGAACTGGTCGATGTAATGTACAAGCGGCATGCGATTGCTATCAATATTGGTCACCCCTTTATCTGCGAATTCGAAAAGGACGGGCGGTTTCAGCGATCCCAGAGGGCGAGGAGGCGCGGTTTCCTTCTTCCCGAGCCATCGGCCTTTTTCTAATCGGCTGAAAGCAGAGAGCGGCATGTTTGCGAATGTTCTCTTTCTGGCTCTGAACCCGAATTTCGTAAGGCGCGTTGCCGAGGAACTGGAGTTGGATGTGGACCGTATTGACCTAACTGAGCAGCGAGGAATTACCGACCCTACATTTCGCCACCTTGCTATGGCATTACGGGCCGGAGTCCAGTCCGGCGCTGCCCTTGACCGCATGTATGGGGAGGCAGGCAGTATCAACAGCGCTCGCGGTACACCTCCTACGCGAATATGACGCGGCAGTGCTCGGGCCGAAAAGACAGGATGGCGGGTTGCAGCGCGAAAAGCTGGTGCGTGCTGTGGAATATATTCAAGATCAACTGGACACAGACTTAACTGTTTCCGGGATTGCTCAGGAGGTTGGCATGAGTCCCTATTACTTCACCAGGCTGTTCAAAGAGTCTACCGGCCAATCGCCTTACCAGTATGTCGTCGATGCCAGGGTGAGAAAAGCGAAGGAACTTCTGACCACAGGCAAGTTCACCATCAGCGAAGTTGCATACCATGTCGGTTTCGTCGATCAGAGCCATCTTACGCGTCATTTCAAAAGAGTTTTCGGCTTAACTCCTAAAAAGCTGCTGAGTGCAGAAGGCCAGAGATTGTGATCTAAGAGTCTATGCCGCTGCTCAGAGGCGCCTTTCGTTCGGAACGATGAGATATTTTTCTCCGGTTGCTAGGCGGCTGTAGGCAGCGATCACGTCGGGCAACAGGGCCTCGGTCAATGATATCTCGGCTGTATAGTGGCTCGCAAAGGTCGTCGTCAGTTCGGCAGCAACGCGGTCGCGCAATCTCTTGGTCGCATCCGGGCCGATCTTTTGATAGAACCAGGTCATCAGCCACCCGCCGATTCCCCAGGCGGCACCGACGTTGCCCTCTATGACCTGAGGTCCCGGATTGAGCAGACCATAAATGTAGACCTGTTTGTGCACCGACGAGCCATAGCGGCTGTAGGTCGTTGACCCGGCGTTTGCGACTTCTTCCATGGCAGCCAGGATAGTAGCTGCCATGGTACCGCCCCCGATCGCGTCGAAGGCGAGCGTGGCTCCCGTCTCGGCCAGCGCGTCAACGAGCGCAGGTCGGAAGTCAGGTGACGTGCTGTCGACCACATGTCTGGCGCCCATCTTCCGAAGCAGGTTGGCTTGCGCTTGGCTGCGCACAATGTTTACGAGCGGAATGCTATCCGCCAGGCAGACCCGATTGAGCATCTGACCGACGTTGGAGGCTGCCGCCGTGTGGACGAGCGCTTTGTGGCCTTCGCGTCGCATCGTTTCTACCATGCCGAGCACCGTCAACGGATTGATGAAGGCCGACGCGCCATCGCGTGGCGATGCGCCCTCCGGCAGCACAAGGCAGTCCCGAGCCTTTAGCACCCGGTATTGCGAGTACATGCCCTGACCGCCGCCGCGTGCCGCGACCGTACGCCCGATCAGCGACTGCACGTCGGAGCCCGCTTTGATCACGACGCCTGCGCCTTCGTTGCCGACCGGCAGCGCCACATCCAGCCGCGATTTCTGGCCCACTAGCCTCTCCGCGGGAATCTTCCCTATGGCGCGGGGACACTCGCTCGTTCCGGCCTGACGGATTGCTAACGGATCGGCCGGCCCGAGCAGCAGGATAATATCGGAGGGGTTGATCGGCGCAGCCTCGATACGGATGACCAGTTCGTCAGGCGCCGGCTCCGGCACCACTACTTCTTCGAGGAAGAGTTCCAGGGTGCCATCGGAGGAGATCTTGGAGCGGAGCTCAAGACCGGATCGGTTTTGTGTCATGGTGATGTTTCTTGTTTGTAACTTATAATCGACTCTTAGTAGTTCTGCAGCCCGGCTTCGCTGCCACCTGCTAATGCTGATCCCATCGCCGGGGATGTCTCAAACGAAATTGCGAACGCAACTTCGAAACCGTCCGGAGTTCGCAAGGAAAGGATTCGACAGTTCTGATTTTTCGCCGACTCTAAGGACCAGTTTCCAACGGAGAAAACGTAACGGACCTGGGCGTCGCGTGTTTGCATTTTCAACGCGGCGGACAGGAGCCGGGGTAACGTCATGACAATTGATGCAGCTTGATCGAACGGCATCTCGATCGACACCGGTTCACCTGCTTGCCCTACAAAATCTAAGCCAATTGTCTTTCCGCCCTCGATTACACTGCAGGTTGTGAGTTGCCCGCTCACAATCCTATGAAGCGCATTATGCTCTTGGTTAAATGTTGCTTCATTCTTTGAATCCGCCGCAAGTTCTACCAGGTCGTCTGGTTTGGAGGGTGCCGAAGCATTATTGAGAATGGTATTGGGTATGTTCATTGGATGTCGCATCAGGTGGACTTTTACTGTCGCGAGCGACGACTAACCGAAATCGATTGCAAAAATTCGGAAAGTTTCGCCCGAAATTTCACGGCGAAGCGAAAAGCCTTGGCCATGCCTTCGAGTTAATCGCCAACGAAAACACGGTTCTTTTGTTGTTGGCCTCTGCCAGACATCTTTCTCCGGCTGGTGGCAGAGAAGACATCACCACATCATGGTTGCGTGACTGAAGCTGACGAGCCAGTGCGCTCATTGGATTGAAGTGACCGGGAACAGCGAAACTGATAAAGCCGATTTTCATAAATAATTAAGCGACTCAATGACCTCCCCAAGGCGCTAAGGAAGTGATCTTGACTGATCACCTGGTTCAGGGGCACTAAACGCTGGGATTTTGGATATAGGCCGGCTTTTGTCCCATTTGCCGGAATCCTTATCCGAGTGCCAGTCCTGCAATTTCCTCGAGCAATCTTTGGTTCAAGCGAATGCCCTTCTCAAAGTTCTCTATGGGAAAATTCTCGTTCGCTGAGTGAGCCTTAGTGTCCGGCAACATCAGGCCGACTAGGAGCGTATCTAAGTTCATAACTTCCTTAAAGCTCAGTCCGTAGCGAGGCTTCAATTGTGGAGAAATTGAAGGATTGACTTGTTAAATGTTGTGGGGTCCTGCCAAGGAGCAAAGTGGCTCACGTTGGGAAGGATGATTAGCTTTGCGCCAGGAATTGTTGCTGCAAGATAGTCTGTGTGAGCGCGAATAATGAATTCCTCATGATCGCCCTCGGCGATGGCGATCTTAGACACTTTGATAGCAGCGAGTTCTTTCGTTGGGTAGTTAGGCTCTTTCTTCTGCATCGCTTCGAGTGCTTGGTGAAGAGTGTTGAACCCGTCGGGGGTGGGGGAGATGCGAGTATAATCTTTCGCCAACCTTGCTGCCGCTTCAGAAAGGATGGGCGAAGTGAAAGTGCCTGGCACGATAGCATCAGTATTCATGTTCGCGCCAAAAGCGTACACGCTGTTGACTCGTTCTGGATTCTTCATTGCCATGATGAGGCTGATGTTTGCTCCGTCACTCCAGCCAACGAAGGACGCCCTCTTAAGATGTAGCGTATCCATTACAGCCACGACGTCGCTCTGCATTCTCTCATAGGAAAGTGGATATGGTCCTAGCGTACTACGCCCGTGTCCACGACTATCGATCAAGATGACCTCATGGCGGGTTTTGATCAAAGCTGGAACCTGATTCCCCCAACTCAGGCTGCTCTCCATTCCTCCGTGTAATAGGATAACTGGCTCGCCCGTACCGGCCGTTCCGTACCAAATCCGCGCTCCCTCGTGGTCAACGTAACCCTCCTTTGCCAGTGGCGCCAGGGGTTGCTCCACTGGCAGACTTTCCCAGGTTGGAGTCGAAGAACCCTTCCTCGTTGTAGGCTGCAGGATAAGTGCGACGGCGAGCGTAGCCGAAGTGACAAACAGCATGGTATCTCCTTTACGCGTGGTTCCTGGTGGTGGCATCGCGGGTTACGCTAAACACTGATTTGAGGCCGTTCTGCAAAGTGCCCATCGAGGCACAAACGAGCGGCTCACCGATCAGGCGATCCCACGGAAAGACCGACTCGATTCCGGCCTAATGCTTCCGCGCGAGCTTTCGGCTCGCGCGGAAGAGTGGTCATTGGATTGAGGTGGTCTGGTACCCGAACACCTAAAAATGCGATTCTGATTAGTCTCCTGGATGTTTTGCTTAACTCTTCTTGTCGGCCTTCTTGGTCACACCCAGGGACGTTTCTACCAGATCGGCTGCAACCGAAGGGCCGTTGGTCTGAGCAATGGCCTTCTGCAACTTACCTGCATTATCCCGATAGATAGAGTTGGTTAGCACTTCATCTAACAATGTTGAGAGATGATCGGCGGTTAATTTCTCTAACGAGGTGACGACACCGGTTTGGTGGTGGGCGACTCTGGCCGCGACGCCAGGTTGATCAAAGGTAACCGGGACGGCTACCTGAGGGACACCTTGAGCAAGAGACTCCAGCACGGTGTTTAGTCCCGCATGGGTGATGCAGACCGAGGTCTGCTTGAGCAACTCCAACTGTGGCGCTCGCCTGACGATGATGGCATTTTTAGGAACGGGTCCGATCTGCTCCGGATCAAGCTGATCACCTATAGAGAGCACCAATTGCAAATCTCTATGCTTGGCCACGCCAGCAACAATGGTGCGAAAAACATCCAACCGGCCATTCAGTATGGTCCCCATTGAAGCGTAGATAAGCGGTTCGCCGGTTAATCGCTCCCAGGGGAAATCCAGCTTCTCCCGGCCCATGCCATCATGGAATGGACCGGTGTGATGGAACTGTGGAGGCCAATGCGAACTTTCAAAATCAAATTCCCGAGGACATTGGGTAATCCAGGCCAGCTTCGAGATTGTGGCGGATGGGTTGTCCCAATCAACATCGAGGCCGGCGCTCTTGGCATACGCTCTGATTCCGGCGTTGGCGTTCTCCAGTATTTTAGCATGCTTGGCGACACCTTCTCGATTTCTGGCCAAAGCCGAAGCGGTAGTCTGGTGAGGCCAATCGTAATAAGAGATGGGCGTGTAACCAGAGAAGTCGAGGTGCAGCGCGTTCGACACGTGTATAAACGGTATACCCAACTGCATGGCACCCAATTCCGCATAGAATTGAACGGTATCGATTACCAGGGCATCGATGCCGTTTGCTTGTACGACGGCGGGCAATGATTCTAATATCGTCTCGGTCTGAGCCATCACCAAGCCGACGCCAAATTTCAAGGCATCCTCCCCCTGCATTTTGCTCAAGTCTGGTATGCTTCCATCGATCTGATCCTTTTCGGGACCAGAAACAAACGGTAGGCCGGCAGCACCTGACGAATAAAGGAAGACGACGTCATGGTTGCGCGCCTGAAGGCGGCGCGCCAGCGTAGTCATTGGATTGAGGTGGCCTGGCAGGTAGAGACAAATAAAACCCAGTTTCATAAATAGCACTCCCGTCTTTGGTTAATAATAGATTGCAGACTGGTTAGTTGTTCACCGGCTTAGCGAAGGCCTCCGCGTACGAACTGAATCGTAAAGCCGAACGCCTGGTTCCCGGAATTGACCCATTGAATCTGCATTCTCCCGGAGATATTCACTGAACACATTGTGACTGTCTTGAAGCTTCGCGCAGTTCGGTGAACTGGCTGATGTAATGTTCAAGAAGTAACGGGAGGGGCGCTGCGATCAGACGCATTACCTAATCTGATGTCGTGAACACCGAGATTGTTCTGGTGACGAGCCAAATCTGCAATGGCATGAGCCGAAGCCGGATACAGCCATTCGCGTAGTTTTTTGCACTAGATGCCTAGCCAAGTTTCTGAACGTTGCAGTAAGAAAAATGGAAAGATGGTTGGTCCAACGGTGATTGATAGCACCCTCTCATCGACGAGTCCCAGGAGCTTTCTGAGATCAATCGGCATAATGAGGCGAATCGGTTTATGGCGCAAGTGGACCCAATTTTGTTTAGCGCCAGAGTGACGGCCGCGCAGAACGCACCGTGAATGGTGGTTCCTTCCTGCCGAGTGCGCTCACACAAAGCCTTTTTCGATTGACTTATCGTAGTGGTGATCTGTTCGGATCCAGGTCCAGATGGTAGCGAATTCTAGTTAGGCGCCAATTGAACGGTACCTACCGCCGATGGTTTCCAGCGACCTTTCTTTCGCTTTTGAAACCGTGCTGCGATTCCAACTGTGGTCAGGTCTTGGCCCATGCGCAGACTTGCCCGGGTCCGACAATCTGGCTGCGCGCCCGGACCACCGCCTCTCTCAGTCTGCCTTCAAGGGTCTCGATCCCAACTAGTTCACCGAATGGGATTCCGATTCTTGCGAGTTGCGGTAGAAGGCTCTGCAGAGTTTCGGCCACCCAAGCGTAGAATGGCGAATCGATACCGCCCCCGACAAGGGTTTCGCCGAACAAGTTTGGTTCCGGCAGACCGGCTTCGGAAAAAGACTCAATCAACCGGTCGCTCACATCATGGTGTGGTAATGCAGACTGAGATGCCATCTGGATAAAGTTTCCGGTCACCTGCCACAGTGGAACAGGGGGCGCGGAATCAAACATCTGGAGCACTCGAATCTCATGGAAGGCTATACTCCCTCCCTTACTAACCAAACGTGCCGCGGCCCGGAGGAATCCAACGGGGTCAGACTGGTGCGCCAAGATGTATCTGCCGATTACGAGATCGAAAGTTCCCTGGGACGAAAAGGATTCAACCGATGTCTGTTTAAACGTAATTTGTGGCAATTCGGCCGCCTGAGCCCGTTCTGCAGCCAAAGCGAGAACGTCCCGATTGCGATCAATTCCAACCACTAACCCTGTCGGTCCGACGAACTGGGCAGCCAGCATAGAAACATCGCCGGCACCACAGCCTAAGTCGAGGACACGCATACCTAAGCCGAGCTTCACTGTCCGTAGGAGGCGCTCTGTGACCGGCTTGACTATAGCTGCCTGGTAAATCAGACGCTGAATTTCTCTCTGTGAATGTCCAAAAACATATTCCAATTTCTTCACTGTATTCCTTTCTTTCGTTCTTTGTTTAGTTCATCGTTTTGAATAGCTGCAGGCGTTGGGCAAATGGTTGACCACCTAACTCGAAAGCGCGTTGAGTATTGGCTTCACTCTTTCGCTGCAATTACCTGCATATTGCAAAATTCTTCGAGGCCTTCCTGGCCAAACTCTACTCCAAGACCTGAGTCCTTATAGGCAGTGGCTGGAACAAACGGATTTCGAATAGCATGTTGGTTAATCCATACCGTCCCGGCTTCTAGTTGAGAGGCAACAGAACGGAGCTGGACTGGATCACGGCCCCAAACGGAAGCTCCCAGCCCATAGCTAGTGTTATTGGCCCGGCGAATAGCTTCGTCTAAATCCTTGTATTTGAAAACGGAGCGGATCGGCCCGAAGACCTCCTGGGTGACGAAGTTCGCGCCATCTGGCGGATTGTCGAGAAGCGTTACCGGGACGAAAAAGCCTTCGGTATTGGTCGGTACGACTCCTCGGAAGAGGACCTTCGCCCCGCTTTGCTTGATCTCCTCCCAGACTGACTGTAGCCGCTTGTACTGTAACTGATTCTGCACGGGACCTAACGTGGTGTCCGCGTCTAATCCATCACCGACTTTGGTGGCGCTAGCGATAGCAACCAGAGCCTCTGTTACTTTGGAATAGATATCCTCATGTACGTAGAGGCGCTTAAGGCAAATGCAACCCTGTCCACTGAGTACAAACATGCTGTTGAAGAGAGCCGGAGCGATTTTCTCCGGCCCGGCATCGGCGAGGATAATCCCCGGATCATTTCCTCCGAGCTCCAGCGTCACACGTTTAAGCGTGGCAGCAGCCGATGCCAATACTCGCTTTCCTGTGAATGTCGATCCGGTGAAAGTTATAAGATCAATTCCCGGGTGTGAGGTCATCCATGGTCCGAGATCATCACTACCGGTCACGACATTGAAGACACCCGGCGGAAGCAATTCATTAATATAATCTGAGATGCGAAGTACAGTAAGTGGGGCAAACGGAGAAGGCTTAAGAACGACTGTATTACCGGCCAGCAGTGCCGGGAGTGTCTTATAAAACGAAATTAGGACAGGTAAATTCCATGGGCTGATGGCGCCGACGACACCGATTGGCGTAAACCGCTTTATAATGTGTCCTATCTCTGGCACTTCTTGCTCTTTCTGGTGCAATTCCATTCGCATGAGCCCTGGTCCCATCGCTTTTGTCAGTAGATCGAATTGAAACCGTGCTATAGCTAGAGGGCCACCCTGTTCTGCAGTAAGAAGCACGATTAGTTCCTCTGCGTGGTCGTTCATTCTGTTGAGGAGGCTAGTCAATATTACTTTCCGTTGGCTGGTCGAAACTGCCCGCCACCCTGAAAATGCTCTTTGTGCAGCACTAACCGCTTCGTCCAGTAAAGTGTGATCCACGTCAGGAACAGTGGCCAGTTGCATACCGGTGGCGGGGTTGACGACAGATAATGTCTTACCTCCAAATACTCTTTTGCCATCAATAATGTTATAGAAGCCATGCTCGAGTTTGGCCTCTTTCAATTTCTCATCAATTGTGTCCATGTTGTTTCTTCGGAGATTGCAGACTTGTTAGTTGTTTACCGGCTTAGCGAAGGCCTCCGCAGGCGAACTCAATCGTAAAGCCGAACGCCTGGTTCCCGGAATTGATCAATTGAATCTGCATCCTCCCGGAGATATTCACCGAACGCATTGTGACTGTATTGAAGCTTTGTGCGGTTAAGTGAGCTGGCTGATGTAATGTTCAAGAGGTAACGGGAGGGACGCTGCGACCAGACAGTGGAGCTTGGGAGTAAATCAGCGCCAGCACGGCTGTGGTCTTGACGCCTTGCTGGATTACGTCAGCAGACGGGCGCCGCTTTTGTTCCTCTTGCAGAAGCTAATACAAGCGTCGGGTCTTACCATCGCAGAAGGGTAAGCCGCTTGCCTGGTAGTCGAAGGGAATCCGGAACGTCTGGCCTCGGTCGGGTTTTCGGCACTCGAGGGCCTGATTGCGGAGACTAAGAGCTGCTCTGTTAAATCAACGATTACGACAGCTCGGACAAAAAATCGCCTCGTTCCTAGACTTGGATGGTAATGCTTTTGACTTCATTGGAGTGAGGGGTGGCGAAGCCTACTTGGCGCAAAGCTAGCAACGAACGTTTCACGATGGAGTGAAGAATTACAATGAACTACCCGCACAGTATTCCTCTCTGTCCCACAAGCGGAGAGATCTTGCCTGCCAACGCTCTTTCTCGGGTAGTTCTCTCGAGCGCTGGTACAAAATGGAACGATGTCGTGGTGGAACAGCATCACTTTCCCAGCAGTGAATGGGTCGATGTAATGTACAAGCGGCATGTGATTTTTGTCCTTGTTGGCCACCCCTTTATCCTCGAATTCGAAAAAGATGGGCGGTTTCAGCGGGTCCAGAGGCCAACAGGCGCGATTACCTTCTTCCCGAGTCATCATCCTTTTTCTAGTCGGCTGAAAGCAGAGAGGGGTTTGTTTGTGAATGCTCTCATTCTGGCTCTGAACCCGGATTTCGTAAGCCGCGTTGCTCAGGGACTGGGGTTGGATGCGGACCGTATTGAACTAACTGAGCAGCGAGGAATTACCGACCCTACATTTCGCCACATTGCTATGGCATTACGGGCCGGAGTCCAGTCCGGCGCTGCCCTTGACCGCATGTTTGGGGAGGCATTATCAACAGCGCTCGCCGTACATCTCCTACGCGAATATGACGCGGCAGTGCTAGGGGCGAAAAGACAAAATGGTGAATTACTGGGCGAAAAGCTGGTGCTGCGCGCTGTGGAATATATTCAAGATCAACTGGGCACAGACTTAACTGTTTCCGGGATTGCTCAGGCAGTTGGCATGAGTCCCTATCACTTCACGAGGCTGTTCAAAGCGTCTACCGGCCGGACGCCTTACCAGTATGTCGTCGATGCCAGGGTGAAAAAAGCGAAGGAACTTCTGACCACAGGCAAGTTCACCATCAGCGAAGTTGCCTACCATGTCGGTTTCGCCGATCAGAGCCATCTTACCCGCCATTTCAAGAGAGTTTTCGGCTTACCTCCTAAGAGGCTGCTGAGCCGCTGAAAGCCATCGATGCTAAAGAAAGTCTGACCAAGATCTGGGCATTAATCTGCCTGCATAGCGTGTACTTGGCGTTCGGGCGGAGGCATCGTGGAGAGCTGCTCCGCGATTCGGTAAATGCCCGCAAGCATCTCGATCGCCGGGTCCGACCAAATGTCGAGGTGATCCTTGATAATCTCCGGCGGAACCGTCGCTATCCAATAGTTTGAGGCGTATTGCTTACGGGCCTCATTGGCTTCAGTATTAGCTTGAGGATCTGAGGGTTCCCGAATGATCCAAGCCTGGACAGTTCCATCCGGCAACTTGGTATAGAAAGTGTTTCTCGGATTATCCGCGCGGAGGTTGCGAGAAAACAAGGTATCCTCAGTGGTCATGCCGGTGGGCACAGGTCCGGTGGTCCGTTCGACCACCCGGTTGATCAAATACGGGTTGTGGCCGGGTGTGAGGTCGTAATATTGCCAGGCTGGAACCGCCGGTCCGGAATTTCCGAACGGATGATATCGACGTTGCAGATCCGGTGCAAAACGCTTGGCCCAGTTACCGAGCGGATGGAAAATGCCGGTGGCCCAATCGCCGGTTGACGTGATGGACACGATCCGCGGCCGCGCGGATGTCTTATGATCAAGCTGGAGAAATTCACCAAGTTGCTTAGCGTAGAGTGAGGGAGCAGCCGAGTTTAGAAAAACGATCAGATCGAAAGGCCAGCGCGCATCCAGCGTCTTCTCTTGATTCCACTCGGAGTTGATGAGACCCACACTCGCCTGTCCAATCGCCTGCTCCAATAGTAGCGCGCCGAAGGAGTGTCCGATGACAAACACCCGGTGATGTCGACCATTCTGCTCTTCAGTGGGACTCTTCAGTTTAAAGGCTAAGTTGAATACGGCGCGGGCTAGGGGGACCCGCGATACGTGGAACTCCGCCCGATCCTTGATTGACCAGTAACTGAGGTATCTCGCCGGCGAAATGATGGTATCGGTGACTTCCGAGTTGTTCCACTTGGGATCGGTCAGTTCTGCCCCAAAATCCGCGTGCAGCTGCGGATCAATATCGTTTGTTCGGCTGATTACCGGTAAGTACTGAGCGCCGCGCCAGCCAAGATAGACCCCTTCGACCCGCAAATTTTGTGCGCGGATCGAACTTGAATCGGCCAGCCGGCGCAGAAAACTCACGAAATGCAGCACGTCCCCGGACTGAGCATTGTTCATCCACCCGTGACAGTAGATCACTAATAGTACGTCCGATTGCGCCTTCCGGGCATCAAGTACCTCTAAAGCGTTTTCGAACTGGTCTTCACCAAGAAAACTTCCCTTGCCATCAAACTCAATAAATGAGCAGCCATAATTATTCCCGCTGGCTCGATGAGATTCGATGTAGGCGCTATCACCAGCGGCTAAGGGCTGTTCCCGTGAAACCTGACGAGTTTTAGTATTCCAAGGCGAACAACTTCCGAACATAACCATTATTAGTGGCAGAGTGGACAGTACTCGGACGGCAGCCATCAGATGTCGTGCAGTGATAGGAACGAATAGAATCCAGAATTTCGCAGTCGATCGCTATTTGTCCCAACTGCCGCAATGGTTGCCCGACTGTCCGGAACGACGCGTCCAGGCGAGGGCCGACCCGCCGCTTCGCTTGCCCTCCATAGGCTTGGCGAAGGAGGGCTTCTGGCCGCGCGCGGGTCGTCAATCATCCTTCCGCGCATCACCTTCTCTGCCGAGGCGGAGCGTTTTGGAGTGCGTTCAGCGTCGCGGTTTTGTAGAGCATTCCGAGAGTCGGCGAATTTAAGCAGGCGTCGACAAAGAGATTCGCTGAGGCATTGCCCATCATGGCCACCAGACCAATGTGCACGACCTCCGTCCCGAGGTCGCCCATGATATGCACGCCGACCAGCCTCAGATCGTCCTGACGAAAGAGCAGCTTCAGAAAGCCATCCTCGTCGCCATTGATCCGACCGCGGGCATTTTCCCGATAGTTAGCTCGGCCTTCGTAGAACAACAATATCCTGAAGATTTGCCAATTGATCTTCAGGAGGAAGTGCATATCCGCGCCGACCGCAGTTCCATTACGTATCGGCAGAGACTTGCCGCTTTGGGATTAGGCAGAACTTTCACGGCATAGATATCATCTCCTAAGTGCGTGTATTGTTTTTGAGTTATCAGCTTCTAATCTAATAAGCATTATTATTTCGAGGACACTGCACTAGCAACTTTGCAACTTATTAGCCTCGCTAGAAAGAAGACGTGCGAATTGTCTGCCCAACGAGACAATTCGCACGGGTACTCTATGTCCGATGTCTTTTTACTCGTTTACCGAATTGCTTTTATACAGCACCAACCGTCGTGGCAACTCCGAAGGACTGTTCTACCAGATCGGCTGCAAGGGAGAGTCCGTTGGTCTTCACGATCGCCTTCTGGATCCGGCGAGCATTGTCCCGGTAAGTCCTGTCGTTCTGTACCTCATCTAGAAGGCTCGAGAGATGGGCCGCGGTTAACCTATCCAGCGAGGTGACCACACCGGTTTTGTGGTGGGCTATTCTGGCAGCGATACCGGGCTGATCAAAGGTTACCGGAATAGCCACTTGAGGGACGCCCTGCGCAAGCGACTCCAGCACCGTGTTCAGCCCCGAATGCGTGATACAAACCGAGGCCAGCTTTAATAGTTCCAATTGAGGCGCCCGCATCACGACGATCGCATTGCTAGGGATCGGCCCGATCTGCTCCGGCTCGAGTTGCTCACCAATGGAGAGAACTAGCTGCATGCCCTTATGTTTCGCCACACCGGCCACAATCGTGCGAAAGACCTCCGCTTGACCATTCAGGACTGTCCCCATTGAAGCGTAGATTAGCGGCTCTCCGGTTAAGCGTTCCCAAGGGAACTTCACCTCATCCCGGCCTTTTCCATCATGGAACGGTCCGGTGTGATGAAACTGCGATGGCCAGCGAGAATTCTCGAAATCGAACTCTTTGGGAGTTTGAGTGAGCCAGGCGATTTTGGAATAGGCGAAACCGGGATCCTCCCAATCGATTTTGAGTCCGGCGTTCTTCGCATAGGCTTTGACCCCGTCATTGCTAATCATTTTAGCAAACTTGGCCACACCTTTCCGGTTTCTGGCTATCGCCTCAGGAGTCGTTTCGTGAGGATCACCATAGATACTGAAGGGTGTGTAGCCCGAGTAGTCACAATGAAGCGCGGCCGCCGCCTGGATATAAGGTATGCCTAACTTCATCGGCGCCAGTTCGGCATAAAATTGAATCTGGTCGATGATGAGGGCATCTACGCCGGTGGTCTCGATCATGGCGGGCATCGATTTTAACATCGTCTCTGTCCGCTGCACCATTAGGCCGAGGCCAAATGCTAAAGCGTCGTCGCCTGCAGCCTGCTCATTTCGGGCCGGGTTTCGCTAATGGGATCCCTATCGTCACCAGGAGCACATGGCAAACCGTTAGCCTTGGAAGAATAAAGGAAGACAACCTCATGGTTCCGCCCTTGCAGTTGACGCGCTAGTGCCGTCATCGGATTGAGGTGACCCGGCATATTTACACAAATAAAACCCAGTTTCATAAATAGTACGCTCTCCTAAGATCTCCAGCCTTGACCTGATGGTCGGATTGCACGCTTTGGTTCGCCGTACTAAAACCCGCCGCTTTGGAGAGAGACGGGTATTTGTCCCAACTGCCGCAATTGTTGCCTCAAATTAGATTGATCACTACTATCCTGGGCAGGGGTGCGCCACGCGCGGTGCGCCTAATGACGCGTCTCGGTGTATGGCGAGCTAACGGCACTGAAGTGTTGCGCAAGATCAACAGGGCTTGGGAAGGAGCGATGGCCAGCTTATAAGATATGTTATTTCGCGGACAGATCACTAGTGGGGACTGCGTGACCTTCAGATCCAGTCCTTACCGCTGGCATTTTTGTAAAAGTCACATTGACCGGGCGATTCGGCGTCGCCTGGTCTTTGATAAAAGAATCGCCTCGCAGATTGAAGAACTTGCCGCTCAGAAAATGTATTTTCCCACTGGTGTCGCGTAGCCGGTCAGATCGCGGCAGCCTCACTGGGTTTCAGGTTGGTAAGACGTTGCTGTCGTCAGCTAAGTCAGAGTGAGTTAAATTTTTACTCTTCTGATTTGGGAGGCGAACTCGACGTCGAAGAGGGAAAAGGTCGAGATCAAATCTCCCGACTGACCAGCCAGCGATCCCTTTGGGCATGGTCAAGGTAACGAATATCGCAAACGCCCCCAGCAACATCAAATACCAGGGCCCTAGGTCAGCGAGGAACCCGCGCAACAAGAAGAAGACGATCGTGCCGATCAGTGGCCCCTCCATTCGTCCGATGCCTCCGATCACGACAATGAAAATAACAAATGCCGTCCAATCGTTTACGCTAAAAGCGGCCTCCGGACTGATCCGAAGTTTCTGCATGAAAATCAGCGCGCCGGCGCTGCCGGAGCAACCGGCAGCGAGAAGATAGATGATAAATTTTGTGCGGTAGTTATTAACGCCGACACTTTCCGCTGCCGGTTCGCTATCTCGGATGGCAGTCAGCGCGAGCCCCCAACGCGATCGGAGAATCAGATAGATGAGCGCGAGGACGGCGACGACCAAGCCGAGCCCAGTCCAGTAGATCAAGTTATCCCTGGCTACTCGGGTCGGCGCAATGCTTTGAACTACCTGAGTAGGTAGACTCGTTCCAGATCCAGCTCCCAGCGTGCTGACCTGAGCGAATACGAGTCGATAAACCTCGGCAACGACCCAAGTACCGATCGTAAAATATGCGCCTTTAAGGCGAAAAATCACCCAGGCGGTGGGAACAGCTAGCAACGCAGCGACTATGCCCGCAGCCAACACCGCCACGATCGGCGGCATCCCAAAAAAGATGGTTAACCCAAAAAGCGAGTAGCCGCCTAGTCCGACAAAAGCTTGCTGACCGACTGAAGCCAGTCCGGTATAACCAGCCAACAGATTCCAAAGGCTGGCCAGAGCAAGGTAAGAGAAGATCTCAGCCAAGAGATATAACTCGGATCTTCCCAGGTAAAAGGGAGCTGTGATCAGAAAAGATAGGAGGAGAAGACCAAAGGCAGCAAAGAGGTGGCTGATTCGGGTACTGCGCTCGATGCGAACCGTTTCGTTCATAGTGTTTCAACGAATTTTTGCGAAAAAACCCTGTGGGCGCAGAGTGAGAATAGCCAGGAAGACAAGGTGGCCGGCCAGGATTTTGTAGCCGGGATTGATCCGCGCTCCCAGAGTTTGCGCAACGCCGAGAATTACTCCACCGACCAAGGTTCCCCAGAGATCGCCGAGCCCGCCAATGATGATCGCTTCACAGGCGAATATCATCCGGGTCGGTCCAATGGAGGGATCAAAATTGGTGCGAATACCGAGGAAAACGCCAGCAACCGAAACGATTGCGAGTGATAGGGCCATGGCTAAGCCAAAAAGATGAGCGTTGTTGATGCCCATCAGTTGCGCGGTTTGCTGGTCGTCCGAGACGGAGCGGAAAGCGCGCCCAAGTTCGGTTCGATACAAGAGCAGCTGCAATCCACCGATTACGACCAGGGCGACCAAGAACATCAGGCAGGGCAACACCCCTACCGCCATGCCGCCCGGCAGGTCGAGGTGAAGAGTTTCCAGGTTACCGGCCTGCAACCGGCGGCTGTCAGCGCTGAAGGTCTGCAGCAAGGCGTTCTGCAGAAAAACACTAACACCGAACGAGACGAGAACCGGACGAAGGATGTCGCTATCCAGCGCCCGATTGAAAATCCCACGTTGCAGGCCATAACCCAGCAATGCCATGAACGGAACGACTAGTACAAGTGAGACGAGTGGATGGACGCCGAAGTGATCAGTTACTACCAAAGCGATAAACGAAGAAAGCACGATGAGATCGCCGTGGGCAATGTTAACCAGCCGCATCACCCCAAAGATGAGCGAGAGCCCAGAGGCAAAAAGAGCCTATAGCCCGCCGAGAAGTATTCCGTCCAATACGCTGGCGACCAGGTCCATGGTGTTACATTCCGAAATAAGCCCTGGTCATTTCTTCGCGTCCCAGGTCCCGCGGCTCGCCTTCCAGCACAACGCGTCCTTCCCGCAAGCAGTAAACGCGATCTGAGACCGCCATTGCCCGCTTGATGTCTTGTTCGACGATAACCAAAGTGGTTCCATTCGCGGAGATGCGCTCGAGTTGAGCATAGATCTCCTTGATGATCACTGGCGCCAGGCCGAGACTAATTTCGTCGCAAAGCAACAGTCGAGGATTAGCCATCAGGGCCCGGCCGATCGCCACCATCTGCTGTTGTCCGCCGGAGAGCGCCGTTGCCGGAACCCTACGTTTTTCCTTGAGCATGGGAAAGACCGCATAGACCGCTTCCAGATTCCACGGTCCCTGGCGTTTGCTGTACGCCCCGATGGAAAGATTTTCTTCCACCGACAACGAAGGAAAAAGGCAGCGTCCTTCCGGCACCATCGAGATCCCTTGCGCAACGATATGATAGGCCGGCTTTCCGCCGATTGCTTCACCGTCGAAGTAGATCGCTTCTGCCTTAGTCCGAACCAGGCCGGTGATGCTTTTCAAAAGAGTGGATTTGCCGGCCCCATTCGAGCCGATGATGGCCACGGTCTCGTTACGTCCGATCCGGAAATCGACATCAAAAAGTGCTTGGAAATCGCCGTAGAACGCGGTCAGCGCGCGGGCTTCCAAAAGTGGGCCGTTAGATTGCATCCTCCTCCGGTCCTATATAGATCTCTTTTACGGCGCGGCTTGCCATCACGCTTGGCGGATCTCCGTCATCAATTTTCTTTCCGGAATTGATCACCATGAGACGATCGACCACGGCCAGCAATGCGTGTACGACGTGCTCGATCCAGACGATCGACACTCCGCGTCCCCGGATGCGGGTGATTTCTTCAACCAGGGTATGACATTCTTGATTGGTCAGACCACCGGCAATCTCGTCCAGGAGGAGAACCTTCGGATTCGTCGCGAGAGCGCGTGCTAACTCAAGGCGTTTGCGGTCGAGGAGCGGTAAGCTGCCGGCTCGGACATTTGCCTTGGCCAAGAGACCAGTTTCTTCCAAGACTTGAACGCATTGAGTGTAGACCGAGCGTTCGGGCTTTCCGTCTCCAAAAGCCGCGCCAACCAAGAGATTTTCGAAAACGGACATCCCGGCGAAAGGACGAGGGATCTGGAACGAACGTGCGATCCCGCGACGGCACCGTTCGAATGCTCGGAGACAAGTGATATCGGTGCCCTCAAAGAAAACCTCTCCGTGGTCGGCGTTGGTGATCCCGGTGAGGATATTGAATATGGTCGTTTTGCCGGAGCCGTTTGGACCAATCACACCAAGCGCTTCTCCATCGTTGAGATGCATACTGAGATTGTCTACCGCTAACAACGCGCCGAACCGTTTAGAGACACCGCTGAGTTTGAGAATCGCGCTCATAATCATTTAGCAAGCAAAACGCGAAACCAGGAGGCGCGACAGCATCTCAGTTCAGCTAAGCACTCTTAGCTTATCTTGAGCTTTAATGTTTGGAGAGGTGGCATTCTCACAGATAATAAGTTCAAACCCGTTGCCTCTCTTTCGCCATTGGCCAGCAACCAGAGGTGTTTTGCTAACATTTTTAACCGGTTTACCGGACCACTTGATCGGCCCGACAACCGATTGATAGTCTGTTGTCACAATCGCCTCCAGAATCGAGGCCGGTTCGTCCAGGTTCTTGGCCCTCTTTAGGACATCGATGGCCACCTCAAAAAGAGCGTGTTGAAATCCTATCGGTTGAGTCCAGGGCCGTCCAGTTGATTGCTCATAGGCGTCACAGAGCTCTTTGGCGCTTTGCCCGGTCAACCCGGATTTGAACGGATGGCTTGGCGACCACCAAATCTCGCAGGAGAGCCCATCAGCACGACCGCCGAGAGCAGCGACCGAATCAGGGAATAAGAGCGCTTTTCCGATCGTGACCACTTTGGGTTTAAAGCTCTGCTGTGCCGCTTGATTCCAGAAAGTCGTGAAATCCGGCGTGGTAATCGTCCCGGTGACTATCTCTACGCCGGCGTTCTTGAAGACGGAGATTTGCAATCCGTAATCTTCGCTAACCGGTTGAAAACGTCCGGTATCGATTAGCTTGTAGCCGGCTTTTTGTAGGGCTGGAGGAAAACCGTGTTTGGCATCAGCCCAAGAGTTCCCGCCGATATCATTGGGGAAAAGAGCGCCCACGACTTTATTCGTCTCAACCGATTCCCAAAGGTTCAAAAAAGCCGCAATGATATCTTCCATCCCAAAGCAGAAATGGTAGGTCCAGATAAAGCCTTTGTCCGGGATGCCGTGCCGGCCAAAGAAGTAGGGTTGCCAGGGAGTCATACCCGTAATGCAAGGAATCTCGTTTGCTTCGGCCTGATCCGCGACCGCATTCGTTATTTCCGGCGCACCTGAACTAACCAACAAATCCACTTTGTCTTTAAAGATTAAGTCAGAAGCGACTTCCGAAGCTCGGTTTGTATTCGATTGGCTATCCTTGCTGATAATTTGGACTTCGTAATTTACTCTTCCGTTACCAATCCCTTTGCTCAATGCAGTTCGGATCTGGTTGAGGACAAATGGATCCGCCTGTGCAAAAGGGGCGAACACTCCGGTTGGCGAACTGACATGGCCAATCTTAATCACTTTCGAGGTAGCAGCGGTTGCCGCCGTTCCTCTCAAAATCGCTGGTCCCGCGACAGCGGTTGTGCCGAGTAGCTTGATCACATCGCGGCGGCGCCAATATTTGTTAGCAGAATTTCCGGGGCTCATTTGCTGGTCTCCGTCACGCCGCAACCGCCTCAATCACCGCCATAGACGAGTGGGTCTGGCTGCTCTTGTCGATCCGGAAACACGCCTCTTTGAGCAGTGCACGGTATTCGGACAGCGTGCGCTCGCGACCGGGTAGCATCACCATCATGTTGAGGTCCATGAATGGAGCAGGGCCCGGCTTACCCATCTCGCCCAGGATCATCTCGATCACGATGACTCGACCGCCCGGCCGTATCGCGCGCCGGCAGTTTTCCAGGATGCGGACGCCTTGTCCATCATCCCAGTCATGCAATATATTTTTGAGCAGATAAAGGTCTGCCTCGGGTACAGAGTCAAAGAAATCTCCTGCTAACACCCTGCTGCGCTCGGCCAGCCCCAGCCCAGCGGCGGCGGCGGTCGCGCTCGGTACCACATCCGGGAGATCGAAGATAATGCCATGCAACTGCGGATTCGCAATCATCAGACTGTGAACCAGCGTGCCGCTCGCACCCCCAATATCTACCGCCAGCTTGGCTCTCGACGTATCGACTAGGCGGGCGACATCCATTGCCACCCCGGAAGTGAGACCGTGCATCGCATTAGTGAAAGCTGCGGCTTCTTCAGGCTGTTGTGCGTAATAATCCCAGATCGCCGCACCGAGTGCGGGAACGGTCTGAGGCTGGCCCGTGCGTATAGCATCCGAGAATCGACCCCAGGGCAGCCAATGGCCCGGTGCCGACCAGGCTATCGCTAGGCTATGTAGCGAACCGGGCACGCTCGCCCGCAAAGTACCTAATAGCGGAGTCGAGCTGAAAGTAAGCTCGTCATCAGAGGTCACCAATCCAAGTGACGCACACGCGCGCAGTAAACGGAAAGTCGCCGACGAATCGATGCCTTCGATTGTGGCAATCTGCTTAGCAGTCGCAGGTCCCTTTGCGAGGTGATCCGCGATAGAATAGGTAGCCACAGCACCGGCTATCTGCGTCACAAAAGAGGCAGTGAGCATCTGCATCATTCGTTCGAAATCTTCCAAGACGGTCGTCATAAATGTATTCTTTATAGGTTGTTGATGATCGTTTCCTGATGTCATCACGTTAGGACAAGGACGCGCAGCTGATAGTGGGAAGAACGGATTGCGGTGATCGAAGATCTGCATCAGTCTTTGGCATGCTGACGCAGATACGCTCATTTCTAACCGTGGTGGAAGAGGGCAATTTCCATCGAGCAGCGGCGCGGCTGCACATCTCGCAGTCAACACTGTCGCGTCAGATTCAAGTCCTGGAGCACGAATTAGGAGGACGGCTATTGGAACGCCTGGCAGCCGGAGTACGTCCGACAGCGGGCGGCCAGGCATTGGCTGAGAGGATGCGCGCTTTGCTGGCGTCCTACGATCTGGCCATGAGCGATACGCGGCGAGTTCTGCGTGGGGAGACGGATCAACTGCGAATTGCTTACCTCCCCTCAGCTTCCCAGCAGTACCTTCGCGGACTCTTGAGGGAGGTGCGGCGGAGTCATCCGGAAACGGTCTTAAAGCTCGTAAACTTATCTCCGGGCGAGCAAATAGCCGCTCTTCGCGCCGGAGAGATCGATATCGGCATCACCAACGACAGCGGCGAGTTTTTAGCCGGTGAGTTTTACACGCGACAGTTGGCAAAAGTGGGTAGTTACATAGCGCTTTCGGAGCAGCACCCTCTTGCGACTCGAGATCGGGTACGATTGTCCGATTTGAAGGGCGAATTCTTTGTTAGCGCAGACTCTCAACAAGCGCCCGGTCGGGACCGGCAGATCGAGGGGTATTGCAAAAAGTTCGGGAAATTTCGTCCGAAATTTGACGGCTTGGCGCAAAGCCCTGCCCACGCCCTCGAGTTGGTCGCCAACGAAAATGCTGTTTTTATCTTGCCCGCCTTCGCCAGGCACCTTTCTGCGCCCGGCGTCGTCATCTTACCTTTGGCGGACACGGAGGTGACCTGGAAGATGCTGGTCGTGTGGCGGCGAGGCAGAGCCGGTGGTGCTCTGAAGGCATTGCTGGACGCGCTGTCTCGGAAGGTAAGTCCCAAGGCTAATGAACAACCAGGCTAGGTGCTAAAGCCAAGTTTAACTGATAGCGCAGCGAGCATCAAAGTCAGGAGATGCACATGCATCTCGACTAGTAGCCCGCTTTTCGGAAAACTACCTACTAGTCGCTCGAGCGCTAGCCAGCAGAGTCGGAGATTAGCGATGAATAGAACCAGGCAATGCGGGAGGTGGTTCAGTAGCGGATCGTACCCGATCAGGTGTCTGCTGGCCTAGTCACTCATGCGATCTAATTTGTCATGGGCGTCGCCCGCCTCTGTCATCCCAGCGATTCCTCTACCAGATCCGCTGCAACAGAAAGCCCGTTCGCTTCGGCAATCGCCTTCTGGAGTTTGCGCGCATTATTACGGTAAGTCGCGTCGTTCAGCACCTCACCTACAAGGGTTGAGAGGTGGTCGGTGGTCAACTTGTCTAACGTAGTGACTACACCGGTTTGCTTGTGCGCGATTCTCGCGGCTACTCCGGGTTGATCAAAGGCTATAGGGATGGCGACCTGAGGAACACCCTGAGCCAAAGATTCTAGCACGGTGTTCAATCCCGCGTGGGTGATACAGACCGACGCCTGCTTCAGCAATTCCAGTTGTGGCGCTCGCTTTACGACGATGGCATTGCCCGGAATCGGTCCGATCTGCTCCAGATCGACCTGGGCGCCTACCGAAAGCACCAATTGCAAATCTTTATGCTTGGCCACGCCAGCAACAATGGTGCGAAAAACATCCGACCGGCCATTGAGGATCGTTCCCATTGATGCGTAGATAAGCGGCTCCCCAGTTAGTCGCTCCCAGGGGAAGTCGATCTTTGCCCGGCCCTTGTCATTATGGAACGGTCCGGTGTGATGAAACTGCTGAGGCCAATGAGAACTTTCAAAGTCGAAGGCTCTGGGAGTCTGGGAGATTAAGGCGAGTGGGGAAAGAGTGGAACCGAGGTCTTCCCAGTGGATTTTTAGTCTGGCCTTCTCTGCATATGCTCTGACTCCTGCGTTGGCTTCGCCAACAATTTTGGCCCATTGTGCGACGCCTTCTCGGTTTCTAGCAAGAGCTGCAGGCGTCGTCTCGTGCGGCCAATCAGAGAAATGAGGAGGGGTATAACCAGAGTAGTCGCGGTGTAGTGCGGCTGAAACGTGGATATACGGCATGCCCAATTTCATCGGCCCCAATTCGATATAATATTGAACGGTGTCGAGTAGGAGGGCATCGACTCCGTTTGCCTGGACAATTGCCGGCAATGATCTCAATATCGCTTCAGTTTGGGTCATCAGCAGGCGCATGCCAAATTTTAAAGCGTCCTCTCCCTGCATCTTGCTCGCTTCGCCTATGTTTTCGTCAAAGTGATCCTTGTCGGGACCAGGAACAAACGGCAGGCCACCAGCACCTGATGAATAAAGGAAGACGACGTCATGGCCGCGCGACTGAAGCTGGCGCGCCAGCGCAGTCATCGCGTTGAGGTGACCTTGTGCGTTAGGACAGATAAAACCCAGTTTCATATAGTAATGTGCTCAGATCTCAGTGTGGGAATCCTATAAAAGTCTTTTCGCGTTTGCATTGCCTACAACTGTGGCAATTCTGTTCGGCAGTGATGATCCTTCCTGATGATGTTCACGTTAGGACAACGAGGCACAGCCAAATAATGGGAAGTGCGGATTACGGTGATCGAAGATCTGCATCAGTCTTTGGCATGCTGACGCAGATACGCTTATTCCTAACCGCGGTGGAAGAGGGCAGTCTCCATCGAGCAGCGGTGCGGCTGCGGATCTTTGCTGCAGGCTTGACTTAAGATTCCCAGCATTATCTGGACAACCATAGTTCATGAAGAAACGTCTACCTGCGGTCAACCCACGCCAACGGTAGTTAGTCTTTAGCGCCACTTGATAGCATTAGTAGCAGTAGCTGATGCCAGCCTGGAAGATTTCGTCGCTCCAACGCGTATTCTTCGACGAGTTGAGATAAGCTTTATTAGAGTTTCGTTGATCCACAGATCGCTTCGGGCACGATCGCTATCCGGTGATTTTTCTGGCGCAGCGGGTTCCCAATCGCCTGTTCCACCTAATGGGCAAGAGCCGGATGCAATGATTCCAGACAGTAATAACGGCAACCGAGACAAACAATGGTGAGTACTAAAAGTACTTGGCTCTAGTAGGCCCAACTAAATACACGCAGCCAGGCCATCCGGTCGGCGCTGCTAGAATTGTTGCAGAGATACTATTTATGAAATTGGGTATTATTTGTCTAAATCAACCGGGTCACATCAATCCGATGACGGCACTGGCGCGCCAACTTCAGTCGCGCGGCCATGACGTCGTCTTCCTCTATTCTTCGAGCGCTAACGGTTTGCCGTGTGTTCCTGGTGACGATAAGGATCCCATTAGCGAGAACCGGCCCGAAGTGAGCAAGCTGCACGGAGACGAAGCATTAGGATTTGCCATTGGCCTAGTGGTACAGCGAACAGAGGCGATGCTAAAATCAATGCCCGCCATGCTCAAGGCGACCGGGGTCGACGCGCTCATCATTGACACGATCCAATTTTATGCCGAACTGGCGCCAATGAAATTGGGCATACCGTATCTCCACGTGTCAGTCGCAATTCACTGTGACTACTCTGGTTACACCCCCCTCTGTATCTCCGGTGATTCTCACGAGCGAACCCCAGAAGCTATCGCCAGAAATCGGAAAAGTGTGGCCAAGTTTGCTAAAATGCTTGGCAACGACGGGGTCAAAGCCTATGCGAGGAACGCTGGCTTCAAAATCGATTGGGAGGACCCCGGTTTCACTTTGTCAAAAATTGCTTGGCTCACCCAAACTCCCAGGGAGTTCGATTTTCAGAATTCTAACTGGCCATCGCAGTTTCATCACACCGGTCCGTTCCATGATGGAAAAGGACGGGACGAGGTGAGTTTCCCTTGGGAGCGATTAACCGGCGAGCCGCTGATCTACGCTTCGATGGGGACACAACTGAATGGTCAAGCGGAGGTCTTTCGCACTATTGCCGCCGCCGTCGCGAAGCATAAGAGCGTGCAGTTAGTTCTTTCCATTGGCGATCAACTCGAGCCGGAGCAGATCGCGCCAGTTGCTAGTAATGCGATCATCGTTAAGCGGGCGCCTCAATTGCAACTGTTAAAGCAGGCCTCAGTTTGTATCACGCATTCCGGGGTAAACACCGTGCTAGAGTCTCTTGCGCAGGGAGTCCCTCAAGTGGCTATCCCGGTAAGCTTTGATCAGCCCGGCATTGCCGCGAGAATAGCCCACCACAAAACCGGTCTAGTGGCCTCGCTCGATAAATTGAATACCGCCAATCTCTCAACCCTTGTAGGTGAGGTGCTGAGCGACGCGACTTACCGTGACAATGCTCGCCGGATCCAGAAAGCGATTATAAAGGCCAACGGACTTTCTGTTGCAGCGGATCTAGTAGAAGAATCGCTAGGGATGACCGAGGCCCGGCAAGGTGTAAGACAAGTGGCTCGAATTGGCAACTAGGCCAACAGAGCCCGATCAGGGACGCTCTGTCCCGTTCCATCAAGAACCGGAGAACCACTGGAACCCGGAGAAATGGGTGCCGTGATCGGACTCACCACAAACCGCCCGAACGACTCGAGCTGGTGACCGGAACCACCGGGTTCCGGCTGCCTTCGTCCCATGCTTTCGGAGCAGGTAAAGCTGCTGATCGCCCAGAGTACCGACCGGGATGATCATTCGGCCATCGTCTTTCAACTGATCGATAAGCGGTTGGGGGATATGGTTTGGGGCACAAGTCAGGATAATGGAGTCGAACGGCGCGTGCTCCGGCCAGCCTTTATAACCATCGCCGGCGAGCACTTTTACGTTAAGATATCCGAGCCGTTTGAGATCAGCCTCGGCACGTTTGGCGAGAGGTTCAATAATCTCGATCGTGTAAACTTCAGCGACAAGCCGTGAAAGAACAGCGGCCTGGTACCCGGATCCGGTACCAATCTCAAGGACACGATCAGTGGGTTTAGGGTCAAGTTGCTCGGTCATGAATGCCACAATGTAAGGCTGCTTCCAGAGTAGTGGTTAGTGCGCCACTGTATCGGATACAATTCATCGAGACAATGAATGCCGGAGACGAACTAAACAGGTTTGCTACGTATGAGCAGGTCGTGGAGATAGTTGAGCGCCAATACGTGGCACTCTGGGAAAAATGGTTTGCGAAGGTGCCGGCGATCCCGGCAGGGCTGAGCGTTCGGACTGATGGCGTAGACTCCGGCTACTGCGAAGAAAAGAACCTTATTGTCATTGGGATCGGCGAGACGTTCGATCTGGAACCTACGATTCTTAGTGTAGCTCCCATCACCGAGTTCACCTGCGCTCCATGGATGACTTGCCTGGTGCACGAGATGCTTCACGAATATGAGCATAAAGGCGTGATTTTCCCGTCTGATCAGGGCCGTGAGTTTTACTCAGTTTACAAGAGGGCACTTCAGTTTCGCTTCGGAGCAGGCCACGAAGAGAGTTTTTGCACGGCCCTTGTGACCTGCTCCGAATTTCTAGCTGTTCCACCGAATCGACTTCTCACGTTGATTTAAACTAGTAATCCGATTGCAACAGTTTAGCTATGAGCGGTTCATCAGGCCATCGTCCCTGCAGTCCCTCGGCCACCACATTAGCCAATGCCACCGATTTAATCTCGATATCGGGAGCTGCATAGAAACGGTCGACCCAGGTTCGAATGAACTACTCTTCGTCGCCGTCTTGTTCGGTGAGTACTGGAGTTAGCGTGCCGAAGAGGCCATCCGCTTCGTTGTTGGGGCCGGCGGTGAACCACAGAGTGGTAGAGGAGCCGGCGTTGCCGTTGTTGCCGAAGGTCAGGGACCAAATACCGTCGATGAATACCGGGGAGTTGTCGGGATTGAGAACGAAGCCGATAAATTTCTTGGTGAATCCGTTGAAGGCGGCGATCCAACCACTGCGGAAATTGCCAACTAGAATTGTGTTGCTAAACTCGCCGAAGTCGCGCGGAGTCCAGACGACTCCCCAGGGCGCGTTGAACCAGTCGCCGTGCTCGAGGCGACCCTCGAATTTACCAGTGGTGCTGAAGATAGCGACGAAGCCGAGGCCGGCGCCGCCCACGGGATCGTGGCGGGGAGCATCCTGCATAGCGTAAGTGACGAACAGGCTGCCGCCGATGTTCTGGACATTGAAGGGCGCGAAGCCAACGGGGATAGTTTTGTCGACGAAGGCGGCTTGGTCGAAATTTACCCGCTGGAAGTTCGTGTCGTAGACCTCAACGCGGGCGCTGCGGAAATTGGCGACGTACAGGAATCTCTTGCCCTGGATTTCACCGGAAGTCATTCCCTTGTAGACCGCACCGTCCGGCGAGCCCTTTTTAGAGTTGTCTACTTCCAGAACAGCGTTTGGCGAAGGCGGCTTGCCGCCGGGGAGAAGGTTCACCGCGGGATTCCAGCCGGAGATGGTGCCGTCTTCGGTGGCAAAGATGAACACGGCAGGATTGCCGGCGGGCTTGCCTTGATTGAGAAGGAAATCAATCGGGCTGCCGTTGTAGACGATGCCGGTGGGAGTCGACGGGGTCCCAGCGGCGGCGAAACCTGGGGGAGGGACAACTACGAAGTTGCTGATGCTGCCGTTGGCTTGGACGAAATTGTTTTGCGGGTTTCCCTGGCCGTCGTCCAGAGTGGACGTACCGGAATTGTTATTGGCGATCCACCACGGACTGCCAACCGCTCCATTTGGTTGCGCAGTGGGGGAACGGGTGAGTCCCCAGGCATTCTTCAGGTTGGGGTCAGTGTGGGCGGCAATGCCGGGTATGTCGGAGATGAGATTCGTCTGGGTGTAGTGTTGCGCGAACGTGAGGTTGGGAACAACGAAAGTTGCAAGTGCAACGGCAGCAGCCAGCTTGGCAAAACCGTGCTCCATGCAGCCATATCCAACGATCGGGCGCCGTGGAATGAAAGACCAATGGTCGATCGCGAATTGAGGTGACAAATGATTTGACATGATGGCTTCCGGCAATTTGTCGAAACCCATACGTTTCCGCGCTTCTTCTGTCATATTTTGAACTCCTAAAGGTTGTCTTTAAGTACAGTTGATGATACAATTACGCTGAGTGCAAAGAATAATTATTGCACTCAGTGTAGATCTTCAAGGAATATGTTATTAGAATTTCTCAATGGATAGCGCCCCACCAAAGAAGGAAGGCCGGCGCGAGCAGAAGCGGCTTGAGACCCTTCAACGCATCGCGGAAACAGGCCTGAAGCTTTTTATCGCCCACGGTTATGAAGAGACGACCCTCGAAGCGATCGCGGAGGCGGCAGGCATTTCGCGCCGGACATTTTTCTACTATTTCAAGTCCAAGGAAGAGGTCCTGCTGGCATGGCAAGGGAGCGGCTTCGCTCAAGCCCTCCGACCCACCTTGCTCAACGAATCACCAGACCAAACACCCTTCGTCGCGGTTCGCAATTGCCTATCTAAGCTGGCGGCACGTTACGTAACCAAAGACTCCCTCATCGTTGACAGATTGCTGCGGTCGACCGAGGCGCTTAGCGCCCGGAAGCAGGCCCATTTCGTTGAGATGGAGGAAGCGCTGTTTGCCGCCCTGTGTGAACTGTGGCCGCAACCGAGGCGCCGAATTGCCCTTCGTCTGGTCGCCATGGTCTCCATGGGTGCACTGCGTCTGGCAATCGAGAGTTGGAGGCAAGATAACGGCAAGCGACCGTTAGCGAAGTATCTACTGGAAAATTTCGACGTCCTGGAGGCCGAAATTTGAAACCGGCCCCGCGCTTATCAGCCCATCGTAGAAGAGGCTCGGCCGCCACCACTGCTCACCGCCAGATCCAGCGTTCAGGGACGAAGTCATAGGACTGCTGTCCGGATCCCGGCCGCGTCCAGAACCCAATCTCGGTTTCAGATATAAAAACCGTCGCGTTTGGGAAAATCGGGTCGTCTCCGCTAAATGCCCCTCCGACATAATCGATATGCAGATTGCCGTGTCGACTAGAATGAATTGATTATTCCTTTGAATTAACAACAGAACTTCTTGCAACTCTACACTTAGTGCAATAATACCAATTTGCACCCAGTGTAATGTCGTCATCAACCGTAGTAAAACGGTGACTCTGTGTTCGGGACTTCACTTCTCAACGCACTGACAGCGGTCGCGAATGATAACAAAGCGCACACTTTAAGTATTTCTTACGGGCTAAACGGGGCTATCCAGGGTAATACGCAAATCGCAGCGGAGGGAGTTCTGTTCCAACAGCTCGCATCCGAAGGTATCACGGTGTTTGTGGCCGCAGGAGACAGAGGCGCCTACGGAGCTTCCGGGGTTGGTGACGGCGGCGGTCCGGTAAGTTTAAATGTCGTGGATCCGGGCTCCCAGCCATTCGTTACATCGGTCGGCGGGACGGCACTCTTTACGGGACCGAATCAGACCTATGGTCACGAAGAAGTTTGGAACGCTCTCGGACAAAAGCTCCCATTTTCCAACGCCGGCGATGCAACCGGCGGTGGCGTGAGCTCTTTTTGGACGATCCCTTCCTACCAGTTGAACCCTAGCCTGAACCGAGGCACTTCTGTTGCCACGGCAAATGGGGGCTCAGCGAAAATGCGTAATATTCCCTATGTAGCGGCAGACGGAAGCCCCGACGCAGGCGTTGCGGTATTCTCTTCTGCCAACGGAGGATGGGTTCAGATTGGAGGCACCAGTGCCTCCGCCGATCTGGGCTGGGTTTTCCAGCATTGTCGATTCGGCATTGAGCTATGTCGGGCACGGAAGGCTCGGATTCATTAATCCGTCCTTGTACGAGCTCATTTTTAAAGCGCTGATCATCTTCGAGGTCTCGCCAGAATCCGGCTAAGTGTTCGGTAAAGGTAAGCTTTTCTAACGAGGCGCGGAAATTAGCGCATCCGTCCATCAGAGCTCGTTTGCTTTTCATCTCAGTGAAAAGATGGATCCGGACAAAAAGCTTGGATAATATCAATATGGTGCCGCCATGATACCTCTAGGATATCAGTTATCCGGAGGAGGGAGTCGGCACGAAACTGTTCGTGAGTAGCCAGAACGAGATGCGTCTCAATGAAGCTGGCCGGAACCTCTTGAAGGAAGCCGAACTCAGAGTCAGCGTGCGCTCCGGGGCGCTGTATCGGGCTGGGGGAACGCGAGACGCGGGAACAGGGTCGCGGCATTGGAATGACTGATCTGCTTGTGCTGGTCGGCCGTCAGGCCGCTGTAGGCGTCCAGCTCGGCGGTGAAAGACGTGGCGATACCGGCGGGTGCATAAGGATAGTCGCTGCCAAACAGGATATGTCCCGGGGGCGCAAATGCCAGGAGGCTCGGGAGCCCAGTTGGAGTGGAGAGCGCAGTGTCGAAGTAAAACGCCTGCATATCCGACGTCAAAGCCTCAACCGTGCGCTTCGGATTGACTGCGTGGAGTAGTTTGGCGAACCGTGCCGCGGCGTATGGGAGGAAGCCACCAGCGTGCGAAAGGATCACCCTGATAGACCGGAAGCGTGTCATGTGGCCAGCCGTGACAAGGTCCACGGCAGTCCGCGTCGAATCGAAAGGATAGTCCGTGATTGGTCCCGGTACTCCCGGCAACAGTGGTATCTGCGGTTTTGAGGGATGAATGTAGACGACTGCGCCGCGCCGATTTAATTCCTTCCAGACGGGCTCGAACGAAGGGTGCCCAAGGTATACGCCTTCGTAGTTGCTCATGAGCACCACGCCATCAACCTTCAATTGATCGAAGGCGCGACCAACCTCGGTCAGCGCCGCGTCCATGTCGGGTAGCGCCAGCGTGGCAAAGAACCCAAAGCGGTCGGGGCGTTGTTGCACCAAGTCCGCCCCATAGTCGTTCACTCGGCGCGCCATGTCCGCTCGCTCCTTGCCGGCCCAACCGTCAATCGAAGGTGCGGTAAGTGACAACACACCAGTCGCGATCTCTAGTGAGTCCATATAGTTGATGGCATCTTCTGGAGACCAAAGGGGCGAATCCCATCCGGACGGATCGCCTCCGTGTCTCTCCAGATCCTTAGACCAGAAAGGGGGAACCAAATGCTGATGAACGTCGATGCGATGAGGAAGGCTCATATTGTATCTCCTGATGTTTGAGCAATAACCCGATAACCGGCGAGGACGTGCATGGCGCCCCTTCCCCGCCGGCACGGATCAGAACGGATAAGTTGGAATCTGCGGCCGCGTCGTGATCCATTGCCACTCGCTGAACAGATCGGCGTTGCACACTGTTCCGTAACCGAAGCCATTGCCGGAATTGCCAACGCCGCCGATCGGAGCATAGACTCCGTAGAGCACCGTCTGATCGTTGATGTGGACGACGCCGGAGTGAAGCCCGTCGGCGATGCGCTGGGCGCGGGCAAGATCGGTTGAGGCAACGGCTGCCACGAGGCCGTACTCCGTTGTGTTGGCCAGCGCGATCGCCTCCTGGTCGTTGCGGAAAGTGGTGATCACTGCGACCGGGCCAAAGCGTTCTTCGTCAAACGCCGCCATTCCAGGTGTCACTCCGGTGATGACGGTCGGTTCAAAGAAGAGTCCCTTGCGGAAGCCGCCGGTCAGCACTTTCCCGCCCTTTGCAATTGTCTGGGCGACAATCCGCTCGACATTGGCGGCCTGACGTTCGTTGATGATCGGCCCGACCTGTACCTTCTTATCGAAAGGATCGCCGACGACGAGGGCCTTGGCCTTCCTCACTAGGGCGTCGACATAAGCGTCCGCAATGCGCTCGTGGACGAGGTGGCGACCGGCGGTAAGGCAGATCTGTCCTTGGTGGAAGAAGGCTCCCCAGGCTCCCGCGCTGGCTGCGGCCTCGATGTCTGCATCGTCCAGCACGATATAGGGATTGTTCCCGCCAAGCTCGACAGCGACGCGCTTGAGCTGTTCGCCCGCGATCGATGCAACCTGACGGCCGGCGCGAGTCGAACCCGTGAAGCTGATCATGTCGACGAGTGGCTCCTCGACGACCTCCGCGCCTGTCGCCGGACCGCCCGGCAGAACATGGAACAGCCCATTGGGCAAGCCGGCTTGCTCAAGCAGGCGAGCGAAGACCACACCACCGGCGACTGGTGTCTGCACATCGGGTTTCAGGATGACGGCGTTGCCCATTGCCAGGGCGGGGGCAATCGCCCGTGCGCCCAGGATGAACGGCGAATTCCACGGCGTGATAATACCGATGACACCGACCGGAATCCGACGCGCGATACTCTGGCGCCCGGGTTCCAAGTCGGCGGTCAGGATCCCCTGCGCCTGGCTGCAGAGTGCCGCCGCTCCCAAAAACTCGCGAGAGGCCATCTGGACTTCCCACTCCGCCTTTGCCCAGATCGAACCCGTTTCCCGGACAATCTGATCGCCGATTTCCTCGGCGCGTTCGAGCATCAGGTGGGAGAACTTCCGCAGCACGTCGCCACGCTTCGGGCCCGGCACCTTGGCCCATTCTTTCTGTGCCTCACGCGCCGTGACGGCCGCCGCCGACACATCCTCGGGTGATGCGATACCGATTTCTCCGAGCTTCGCGCCCGTCGCCTTTTCGATCACTGTTACCGTGCCAAGACCAGGCTTCTTCCAGCCGTTGCTGTAGATCTTCCCGCTCCAGATCTGCTGGTTATCCTCGAGGTCGGGCCGGACCTCGGCTAAGGGTTTGGTAAAGTTAAGCTTTTCTGACGCGGCGCAGAAGTTGGTGCTTCTGTCAATTTCAAGGGCTGGTTTATTTTTCATCTTTGTGCAAAAGATGAATCGCAAAAAAAGCTTGGATAATATCGATTTGGTGGCACGATGATACCTTTCGGATATCAGGCCTATGGAACTACGTCACCTACGCTACTTCGTGGCGGTGGCCGAAGAACTGAATGTCCGTCAGGCGGCCACCCGCCTGCATGTGTCACAGCCCCCTCTTAGCCGGCAGATCCACGATCTGGAGGACGAAGTTGGGACGCAACTGTTCGTCCGTAGCCAGAGCGGGATGCGTCTCACTGAAGCAGGTGGCACTTTCTTGCAGGAAGCTCGCTCAATTCTGTCTCAGAGTCAGCGTGCGGTCCAACTCGCCCAAGCCACCAGCCGTGGCGAAGCGGGCCACCTCGACATCGCTTACGGGGTAGAAGGTTTTGAGCCGGCTCTTTTGCGCGTAATCCGTCTCTTCCGGCGACTTTTTCCTATGGTGGAGTTTGGAATCCGAGAACTGCCATACCACCAGCAAGTTCAGGAATTACTCCATCAACGGATCGATATCGGCTACGTCCCAATGCGATTCCCGGAATTAGAGAGCGAGTTGGTGTTCGAATGTGTGCGGAAAGCCCCCTTCTTGGTTGCGTTACCACCCGATCATCCTTTAGCCAAGCAGCGGCGGCTGAGCTTGTCGGCGCTGGCGAATGAGAAGTTTATTTCTATTCGACGGACAGCCCCTGCATATCATAGCTGGTTCGTGAACCTTTGCCGTTCCGCGGGATTCATGCCCAAGATTGCGCGGGAGGAAGGGGATGGCGCACTCAGCCTTCTGGGGTTGGTATCCGCTGGTTTCGGCGTAGCGCTTGTGCCGGAGACGTTTCAGCGGATTCTGCCTGTCGAGATTGAGTTTCGGCCGTTGCTGCCGAGCATCCCAACTTTCGATTTCCACCTCGCTTGGCGGAGGGGCAACCAATCGAGCGTTCTCCACCCGTTTCTAGAAATGCTGAGGGAACACGCGCAGGCTGAGGCTAAAGGCCAAGAGAAAACCGCACTCGCAAAACCTTCGGACCGTTATTTGCACGGAAGATCACAGCGCGAGGTAGGCGCAGCTAAAAGCCACCGAAAGACGACCACGAATGGACGTTAACTGACGTTTTCAATTACCCGATTGGCCTCGTCCTGGCCGGGTTATGCGTCAGCCAAAGCAGACATTTCAGCAGCGACGAAAGCACGCAAAATGCGTCGCCGCAGTTCGATAACATCCTCCAAATTCTTCAGACCGGGCCCGAGCCCTCTTCGGTTCCGTAAAATCGTTCACAAGCCTGCCATAGGAACACGCACAGAGCGACGAAGCCGGCGACACACACGGCGAGCCAGAAGTAGCGCCATTCAAGAGCAGTCGAATAGATCATCGTCGCGCAAATCGCAGCGAAACCAGAAATCAATCCAGACAGAGTGCACAGTATGAGTCTAGTCGTGACGGCCTTCTCTCTGGCTGCCGTACTCGCCTGGTTATCTTCGAGGTCTCGGCAGAATCCGCCTAGATGGTTGGTGACACTAGGGTTTTCGGACGAGGCGCAGAATTTAGCGCGTCGGTCAATTGCCAGGGCTCGTTTATTTTTCATCTTCAGCGCAAAAGATGAATCTGGAAAAAAAGCTTGGATAATATCGATTTGGTGACCCGATGATACCTTGAGGATATCAGGCCCGCGGAACCACCGTCACTTGGTTAATCGCGGTGCTGGAGACCCGCTGCTATTTGGTGGAAGTCAAGCGTTCCTCATGACGTGCCCTCGCACTGCTGCCCACGAGGAGACAGAGCTCCTTACCGTACTTAAAATTCCGTTTCGTGTGCGGACCCCTTAAAGGCCGACATACGGATTGAAGTCAGGCAAGCCTGATGAGCGTTTGGTCAGAGGGCCTTCCGATATCCTAAAGGTATCATGGTGTCACCAAATCGATATTATCCATGCTCTTTTTTGCGATTCATCTTTTCCGACAATTCCACGCAAAACGCAAAAATCATGAATTCCGCACTCTTTGGCGTAGTTATTATCGCAGCTCAAATTCTCGTCGCCCTGGCGCTGCTCTTCGTCGCCGGGTCGCTGATCCGTATCGACCTGAATCTGGCCGAAGCGGCAAATTCCCATTTCGATAAAAGAACTGCGCGCTTCCTTCGAGACCTGCGCGGCCTCGAAGATGCACTTGTGGAGTTCTTCGCTCGCTCGACCGAGGCTTATCTCATCCTCAGTGTGCTGGTTGCCTATCGGAAGCCTCTCCGGTTGGCAACAATCGCACAGGAAGTCCAGCGCGAAAAGGATCGGTGCGGCGAAGCCGACGCTCTGCCTATGAGCATTGCGTGGCCGGTGCTCTGTATTCTGCAAGTGTCTGGTCTTGTTCGCCTGAGCCGGCACGGCTTTCTGGTCACCGAAGTCGGCCGAGAGGTTTATGGGCGGATCGAAGGCAACTCTGCGGTCAGCGCTGAAGATCACGCGACTTACCATAGTAGTGCGCGAACTTTCAGGGACCAGTCTTGCCTGACTAGGGATCAACCGGCCATGTCACCATTGTATCGCAGAACCGAAAATTTGAAATCCTTCGCTCGAAAGCGCATCGCCGATTCGAACCAGGTATCATGAAAAGCGAGCGCCAGCCGGCCGGCACCGGCGAAGCGCCAAAATCGACCGGTTTGTTAGACGAGCGGGCTTGTCAGCCAGCCAGCAGCTGGCGGTAATGGGCTGATCATTCCGCTTCTTTTCCTTGTACGGCGATCGCTCGCTGAAACAGAAGCATTCCAGACGCGTAAGCGCGACCCGATCATGCCACAGATTATTCGGACCCTGGCAATGAACTGGGCCATCGTGCTGGTCGGCAGGATGTTGGTGGCAATGACCACCGTTTCTTTTTACCTCAGTGCCAAAAATGAATCGGGAAAAGAAGCTGGGATAATATCGATTTGGTGGCGCTACGATACCTTTCGGATATCAGGCCCATGGAAGTAAATTTCAATGCACTACCATGCCGGCTGGCGCCGGTCCCTTAGCTTTCTTGAACAGGAAGATAGTAGGCACTAACTCGAGACAGATCAATGCCAGGAGGCGGAGATTGTCCATGTAAGCCCATAGGCCCGCCTGCTGTTGGAGAGTCTGGTTCAAAACGCCGTACGCCTGCATCTGCGCAGCGTGACCCGATTGAGCAGCTAGCGAGTGTTGCAGCATGGCGAGCTGAGTACGGAACGGCGCAGCGAACTGGGTGAGATGTCCAACCAGCAAATGCTGGTGCGCTTGGGTACCTCGGGTTACGAATGCCGTGACCAATGATATCCCAACTGATCCTCCAAGGTTTCTCCACAGGCTGGTTAGACCGGCTGCATCGCCCATGTTCTCGGGCTTGACGGTCGCTAGGCGGGTTGGAACGGATGCATCGGCATGGGCCCAGGCGCCGGCGACCGATACCATCAGCTTACGGACAGTCCCTCGCAATTTTCCGGGAAGGTCGGGGACACGCGAGGACAAAGTGTGTCTTGTGAGCCCCGAAACGGCGGCGGCATCGGCACTAAAGGGAGTCATTACCAATCCAAGCACATTGGGGATTGCCTATCCACGCATCAGTGAGCCGGACAACATCATCATCAACACGGAAATGCTCCTGCCACCGTTGCGTCCTGAAGAGGCACGCAAGGTGAAGATTGTGAAAGGACCGAACATTGCCTCACTGCCTGATCTCGCACCGCCTCCAGATGCCCTTGAGCTCCCGATCCTGTTGAAGCTCGGCGACAACATCTCAACCGACACGATTTCTCCTGCAGGTGCCCGCGCTCTTCCCTTCCGCAGCAACATCGCGGAGATCGCAAAATTCTCGTATGACATCGTCGATGCGACCTACCACGATCGCGCCATGGCGGTCCGCGCTCAGGGCGGGCATGCCATCGTTGGGGGGCGCAATTACGGCCAGGGTTCGAGTCGCGAGCACGCCGCACTGGCCCCGCGATCTCTTGGCTTACAACTGGTCATCGCCAAGGGCGTCGCCCGGATTCACTGGCAGAACCTCGTGAAGGCGTTTCGCCGGTGCGGGAAATCGGTTATATTTCATCTCGGCGCAAAGATCAATCGCGACAAAAAACCTGGATAATATCGATTTAGTGGAACCATGATACCTTTCGGATATCATGCCCGCCGAAAGAATCCAGCGGCCGCCAAATTTCCATTACTCGCCGAGGCGTCTTCGACGATAGTAGGTTGGCCACGGCTCTAACTGTTTGCTCATAGATGAGTATCCATTTTGGAAACCAATGCGTTCGAATGCGGTAGATTTACGTTTGTCTTTGAACGCGAATTTGATGTCCAGCATAGTTGCTCCGACTTGCGCGGCTTGGTACTCTATGAACTCTAATACCCGACGAAGCATTTGGTGTGTTCGTAGCTCAGGATTTATATAGAGTTGGTCAAGCACTGCTCCTCTGCCACGTTGTCTCACGCCGAAAGTTAAGGATACGATGCAATATCCGATGAGTTCGGTCTTGTTCCGAACCAGCCAGGCTCTGGCCAGTGGCTCTCCTGAAGCGATCTCGACGACCGCTTTTTGCTCAGCCGCCGCCGGCACCTGTCCGAATTCTGCATATGAACGGCCTATCAATTCTAGAAGTTGCGCTTTCTCAGAATCTTCGACTCGCACAAAGTCGAGAACAGGCACGCGCGAAATAGGTTTGCCGTCAAGCTTCAACTTTTCTCGCAATGGAACCAGGGACAAGCCATCGTATTTCCAACGTTGGTTATCTTTGAGGTCTCGCCAGAATCTGACTAACTGTTTCGTAAAGTTAAGCTTTTCTGACGGGGCGCGAAAATTAGTGGGTCTATCAATTTCCAGGGCTCGTTTATTTTTCATCTTCAGCGCAAAGATGAATCGGGAAAAAAGCTTGGATAATATCGATTTGATGGGCCGATGATACCTTGGGGATATCAGGCCCGCGTAACCACCATCACCCGCTATTCTTTCTTCAGCCCGAAGAACTACCCTCACCGACCTGCATCCTGGAGCAACGCCGGAGCAAGTGCAGGCGCCAACTGGGTGGAATCTGAAAACAACTGATCCTTTTACACCTAAATGGGATCACCACAGCAAACGTAAAAATCGAGACGGCTTGCTATCGCTCACAGTGATGCTCACCAGCGCGCTGCGATTTCATTGTTTAAGATTCGAACTCCGTGTCCTCTGGTGCAACCCAGGATGGGCGGGAACTGGCTGATACCAGAAAGATCCCGATGCCACAGCCAAGCAGGCAAAGCGCTCCCACATAATGCGCCGGCGCCAGAGGATCGAAGGGGAGCAGCCACGATACGAGAATCGGAGTTAGTCCACCGAAGATGGCCCAGGCAAGATTATAGGAAAAGGAGATGCCGGAATATCTGATTGGCGTACTGGAGAATACAAGAAAGAGGGGCGGTTTCAGCGCCTCTTCAAGGAAAGAGGCGCGATTTCCTTATTCCCGAGCCATCAGCCTTTTTCTCAGCGGCTAAAAGTAGAGAGAGGAGCGTTTTCGAACGTTCTCTTTCTGGCTCTGAACCCTGTTTTCATAAGCCGCGTTGCTGAAGGGCTCGAGTTGGATGCAAACCGTATTGAACTAATTGAGAAGCGACGAAATACCGACCCTGCACTTCACCACATTGCTATGGCATTGCGGGCCGGAGTTCAGAGCGGCGCTGCCCTTGACCGCATGTATGGGGAGGCATTATCAACGGCGCTGGCCGTTCACCTCCTACGCGAATATGGCGCGGCAGTGCTAGGCCCGAAAAGGCCTTATGGTGGGTTGCCGCGCGAAAAGCTGGTGCGGGCAGTCGAATATATTCAAGATCAACTGGACGCAGACTTAACTGTTTCCGGGATTGCTCAGGCGGTTGGCTTGAGTCCCGATCACTTCACCAGGCTGTTCAAAAAGTCTACCGGCCAGACCCCTTGCGAGTATGTCATCGAGGCCAGGGTGAGAAAAGCGAAGGAACTTCTGACAACAGGCAAGTTCACTATCAGCGAAGCTGCCTTCCATGTCGGTTTCGCCGATCAGAGCCATCTTACACGTCAGTTCAAAAGAGTTTTCGGCTTACCTCCTAAGAGACTGCTCGAGTAGCAGAAGGCCAGAGATAGTGCTGCTCTAAGAGTCTCGCGCTTCCGTCGTATTGCTACGGACATTTAGGGGTCACCACACGACGGCGTGTTGCCCAAATAGCATGGAATAACATGGACAAAAAAGGTAGTTAGTTGCTAATATTATGTCCCCATGATGGGCGAGCGCGATCCACAGAAGCAGCTGTGGAGTCAGCCGCGCCTGGCGTGGAAGATCTCAGTCTCGAGCTTGACCAGATGAGTGCGACCTACCTTTCAAATTCGCTTCGCGGTTAAGTTCTCACTTTCCTCACTCCACAGCAGTTTTTCCCCGTTCGTTCAGAATTGTTAGTGCTGGGAGATTAACTGCTTCTACTAGTGGGTACGAACAGAGTCATCTCGGGCCAATTGAGCCTGGCTCAGAGATTGACTCGGCCTCGCCAACGAGGGGCATTCCAATAGATATTGAAATACTGAGTGAGATCGGAAAATCGTTCGGTATGTGTAATGCCAATAGACGTAACCTAAATCTTTAACATGACCACCACCATTCTCGACACCCCAATGAACCTGCCTTGCGGCGCAACCTTGCCCAACCGCCTGGCCAAGGCCGCCATGAGCGAGGGCCTCGCCGACGCGGATAATCAGGCGACCCCACGACTCGAGGTGCTCTATCGGCGCTGGGCGAATTCCGGTGCCGGGCTGTTATTCAGCGGCAATTTTCAAGTGGACCGCTGGCATCTGGAACGGCCGAGCAATGTTGTGCTCGATGAGAAGGCCGATTTGGCCGCTCTAGCGGCTATGGCTGCTGCCGGGAAAGCGCGAGGGAACCACTTCTGGGCTCAGCTCAGTCACACCGGACGCCAGGTCAGCGACGCAATCAACCCGGCACCGCTCTCCCCATCCTCGGTAGAGATCGAGGTGCCGCGCGGTCTTGGTTATACCTTCGCCAAGCCCCGTGAGATGACGGAAGCGGACATCGACCATACCATCCGTCAGTTTGCTTTCGCCGCCCAATATGCCCAGCGCGCGGGCTTCACTGGTGTTCAGTTACATGCCGCCCACGGATATCTGATCTCGCAATTCCTTAGCCCGCTCTCTAATCGTCGAATCGACCGCTGGGGCGGATCGTTGGAGAACCGATCGCGGTTTCTGCTAACGATCATAGACGCAGTTCGCGACGCCGTAGGTTCTGATTTTCCGATCGGCATCAAATTGAATTCCTCTGATTTCCAAAAGGGCGGTTTCACTAACTCCGAATGCATTGAGCTGGTTCGGAGGTTGAACGATTCTAAACTCGATTTGCTGGAATTATCTGGAGGCTCGCTCGAACAGCCCAAGGTCGTGAGCATCTCTGTCAAGGACGAAGGCGAAGACAAACTGCCGGAGAGCACCATCAAGCGGGAAGCTTACTTCGTCGAGTTCGCTGGCGCTGTCCGCGCCGTCGCCCGCATGCCGGTCATGGTCACAGGCGGCTTCAGAACGGCGAGTGGGATGGTGGAAGCCCTGGAGGCAGAAGAGCTCGACCTCATTGGAATTGGCCGCCCGCTCATCGCCGATCCTTCGATACCGAGGCGGCTGATTGCCGGCGAGCTTGAAAAGGCGCCCACACCCGAAGCGACCCTCGAAGTCTTTCATCTCCTGCCATGGTTCTATATGCAGATCGAGCGCATGGGCGACGGTTTGGAGCCGGATCTTACTCTATCAGGACAGGCGGCGGCCGAGCAATTCATGGTTCTCGAAACCAATTATATGGCGCGACTCTTGGAAAGACGTGGAGCAGACCAGGTCGGCGCTCATTGAGGCGATCGATATCCCGAGTTCTTTTAGTGTCCGGTCCCATAAATAACATGCCTTTCGTTGCGATCAAAATGGGCCGTCGGCAAGGCGTCAACCTATCTGCGTCAAACCTAAGCGATCGATCGTGTACGGCCCTTGGTACGGTAGGGCGAAAAACTCGGCACGCCGAGGATATGGTTAACTGCTCTAACGTTGTCGCGCCGGTTTTGAGCCGCGCCGTGGGTGTGTCACTACCGCCAGAGCATCCGAGTCTCCAACGCTAGGTTCGTGAAAATTCTCCATCGCTGGCATGCGCACGCAACGGCTCAAAACCGGCGCGTACAAGTCCAAAGAGTTAGCAACGCGTCCAGCGCGCCGAGTTTTTCGCCCTACCGCCGCTCGGTCAAAACAACGATCACCACAGCAGCGCCAAAAAAAACGCTGGTCACTAAGCTTTGATGTTAATGCTTTTAACTTCGTCGATAAGGTAAGAATTATAATGAAGTTTCCGCACAGTATTCCTCTCTGGCGCACAAGCGGAGAACTCTTACCTGGCAAGGCCCCTTATCGGATTGTTCTCTCGAGCGTTGGCGCAAAATGGAACGATGTCGTGGTGGAAGAGCGTCACTTTCCCAGCAGTGAACGGGCCGACGTAATGTACAAGCCGCATGTGATTGCCATCAATATTGGCCACCCCATTACTTGGGAATTCAAGAAAGAGGGGCGGTCTCAGCGCTTCTTCAAGGCAAGAGGCGCGGTTTCCTTCTTCCCGAGCCGTCAGCCTTTTTCTGGTCGGCTGAAGGTAGAGAGAAACGTGTTGGCGAATTTTCTCTATCTGGCTCTGAACCCTGTTTTCGTGAGCCGCGTTGCCGAGGGGCTGGAGTTGGATGTAGACCGGATTGAACTAATTGAAAAGCGACGAAGTACCGACCCTACACTTCACTACATTGGTATGGCATTGCGGGCCGGAATCCAGACCGGCGATGCCCTTGACCGGATGTATGGAGAGGCATTATCAACAGCGCTCGCCGTTCACCTCCTACGCGAATATGGCGCGGCAGTGCTAGGGCCCAAAAGGCCTTATGGTGGGTTGCCGCGCGAAAAGCTAGTGCGGGCTGTCGAATATATTCAAGATCAACTGGACACAGACTTAACTGTTTCCGGGATTGCTCAGGCGGTTGGCTTGAGTCCCGATCACTTCACCAGGCTGTTCAAAGAGTCTACCGGCCAGTCGCCTCACCGATATGTCGTCGAGGCCAGGGTGCGAAAAGCGAAGGAACTTCTGACAACAGGTAAGTTTACCATCAGCGAAGCTGCCTTCCATGTCGGTTTCGCCGATCAAAGCCATCTTACACGTCATTTCAAAAGAGTTTTCGGCTTACCTCCTAAGAGACTGCTCGAGTAGCAAAAGGCCAGGAGCGTTTTGGAGTGCGTGCAGCGTCGCGGTTTTGTAGAGCATTCCGAGAGTCGGCGAATTTAAGCAGGCGTCGACAAAGAGATTCGCAGAGGCATTGCCCATCATGGCCACCAGACCGATGTGTACGACCTCCGTCCCGAGTTCGCCCATTATATGCACGCCGACCAGCTTCAGATCGTCCTGACGAAAGAGCAGCTTCAGAAAGCCATCCTCGTCGCCAATGATCCGACCGCGGGCATTTTCCCGATAGTTAGCTCGGCCTACGATGTAGGCGATGCCCTTCTTTTTGAGGGACTCCTCTGTTTCGCCGACCATGCTGACTTCGGGAATCGTGTAGATGCCGTTGGGCAGGAGCGGTGAAATCGCGCTTCCGCTAAGGCCAAGCGCGTGGCGCGCAGCTCGGCGGGCCTGCTCCATGCTGGTCGAGGCAAGGGCGGGAAAACCGATGACATCACCCGCCGCATAGATATTTCCGATGTTCGTCTGGAAATGCTCGTTCACGGGAATGATCCCGCGCTCGGCTGTTTTCACGCCGGCCTTCTCGAGTCCGAGCTTGGCCGTATTGCTTTGTCTTCCCGCCGCGACCAGCACCGCATCCGCATTCTGTGCCGCACCGGAGGAGAGTTCGAGCCGAACGCCACCGGATTCCAGCGGAATGCATTTCTGCACATTTTCTTTCCAGTGAAAAACGATTCCGCTGCGTTGAAGCGCCCCCAGCAGCGCCTGGGAAACCTCCGCATCCAAAAAAGGAAGGAGCACATCGCGTCCGTCGAGGATATGGACCTCGGCGCCCAGCGCATTGAAGGTACACCCATATTCAGCGCCGATCACACCGGCTCCGACGACCGCCAGAGTGTTGGGAATGCGGTCTAGTTTCAGGATCGTATCGGAATCGTAAATTTCGCTGTGACCGAAAGGAAAAACGTCGGGATGAACCGGCGAGGAACCGGTGGCGATGAGGATCTTTTCTCCGCGCAATTGGATCTCCTCACCGAGGGCGGAAGAATCTTTCTTCCGATCTTCCGAACCCAGATTGACGTGGATCGTATGCGAGTCGAGGAAGGTGCAAGTCCCACAATAAATCGTCGCCTTGAGCACATGCAAGCTCTGCGTGACGCTTGCGTGAAAAGCCTCCTTCACGTGTTCTTCGTGGCCGAGAAAATCGGCGACGGTAACCTCTCGACGTAGCGAAAGGTCGACTCCGTACAGCTTGCGCGACTTAAGACCCGACAACGCCAGCGCCGTTTCGCGTAGCGTTTTGCTGGGCACCGTTCCCGTGTTGATCCCCGCGCCGCCAATCTCCCGATGACTGTCCACCAACACCACGCTTTTGCCGAAACTCGAGGCTTCCGCCGCCGCGGTGATGCCGGCAGGACCGCCCCCTATCACCACCAAGTCGTAAGTTTTCAGATCGTTCGTCATTATGTTAGCTTACGGGATAGAAACGCATCAATCGATGCTTTGCCCGCGCCGCCGATCATTACCACCAGGGCAAGACCGATTGCCAGGATATGAAATTCGAAGCCTTCGCCTTTATTTACCCCGTACCAGTTCATGAAAAAGCCGTTTGCTATATGAACCGTGAAAATGGCGACAAACATGTTACACCCAATCCCGAATGCGGCAATCCGGCTCAGGCAACCGGTGATCAAGCCCAGCGATCCTGCGAACTCGGCTAAAATGGCGAGGAAAGCCAGCGGAGCAGGGGCATGAATTATATCAGTGAAGTAACTCATGGAACCCATGAAGCCATGGCCGCCAAACCATCCAAACACTTTCTGGGCTCCATGCGGAAACATGACAATTCCCAGTGCGACTCGAGCTATCAATGGGAGCAGATTGTCGCGAGTTTGGATCAGCGAGTTTAGGGCGCCAATCGATACGTGATGCCTCAGCATCGAGGCCGCCACAGAATCAGCCGAAGCGAAAGAAATGTGACCGGCGTCCGTTACGTCAATGGATTTCTTAGTGGTAAACATGAAAATAAGGTGGCTCTGCCTAGGGCTCAGGGAGAAATATCATGTTTCTTGTCTCAGTATAACTTTCAGGCATACTTCGCAGGAAGCATGGAACTTCGTCATCTCCGCTACTTCGTGGCAGCTGCCGAAGAGGAAAATATTTCGCGAGCAGCTCTAAGACTGCACGTTTCTCAGCCAGCTATCAGTCGGCAAATTCGTGATCTTGAAGGGGAAATCTCGATCCGGCTGTTTGAGCGGAGGGCCAGGGCACTCAGCTTGACAGTTGCCGGTAGAAAATTTCTTGAAGAAGCGCGGTCCGTGCTTCGGCATGCCGAGGAAGCGGTTGCCCGGACGAAATCGTGGAGTGAGACTGGAATCCGAGAGCTCCACGTGGGCTATGCTCCGTCTCCGACTACCCGGATACTTCCAAGAGCGCTCGAAGTGTTCCGCGAGAAGAATCCCAAGATACAGCTGCATCTTTACGATATTTCCACTGCGGAGATGCTCCTGCTTTTGAGGGAAAAGAAGCTAGACGCAGCTCTGACCGTTCTTCCTTCGCGAAAACATTTACGAGGCCTGGACTACACTCAGATAGCCAGTTATCCGTTGTGCATCGCTTTGGCGTCAAAACATCCGCTCTCGAAGTTGAAAACCCTTAAACCCGAACAGTTCGTGGATGAGCCATTCATCGGATACACTCGGAAGGAATATCCGGAATACGAGGCATGGGTTGAAAAGCTCTTCAACAGTCTGGGACGCAGTCCGGCACGGATCGTCGAAGAATACGACAGTTTTTCGGGGATCGTCGCAGCGGTCGCTTCCGGACGAGGAGTTGCCTTGATGCCGAGCGTAGCCCGCAGCGCGTTAGGGCCCGCTGTTAAATTGATCCGTCTCCAGCCTGCTCTCGAACAATTGATAGTTGCGATTTGGTACAAAAGGAAGACCACGCCGGAAACCGTTAGTCGTTTTGTTTCGGCGCTTCTGGAGAGATAATGGCGTCGCTGGTCGATACTGGATCTATGGAGACACCGCTCAATGCTGCCAGTCCTTAAGCGACTGGCGTGAGAAGTTGGAGCGCGACGATGTAGGATAAACCGTTGTTCATGGCCCGCACTTGACCCAACGTTCGGTGGTTGGTTCACAGCAATCTCGCTTGAGTGCCTCTACCCTTGCCTCATCTGATGACCGAATGGTTGAACCTTGTCTTATCCGAGGTCACCCCAAACTCGTTTCAGCTCCTGCGAAGAGCTGTCGATGAGGCGTAATCTGGGCAGCTGTTAAGACAATGGTTACGGCAGATGGGACAGAATGAGAGGTGGCTGCGAAGCGGTGATCTTTGTTCCTTTGAACTACTGCGCGGGGCTACGTGCGAGCGAGCCGCTAAAGTGCAGGGGCCATATAAAACTAAAAAATCCTATACTCTATGTCTTTGAGGCAGCGCACGTTTTGCGAATCGGACTGGACCGCACTCGCGCCCTATTGGTATCCCGTAGCCTTCTCTCATGAGGTTTCAGAAAAACCGATTGCTGCGCAACTACTTGATGAGCGTGTCGTGCTCTATCGGCTGGCAAACGGGAAGGTGACTGCGGCACGCGATCTTTGCCTGCATCGTGGCATCCCTTTGAGCATGGGGTTCTTGGAAGAAGACACGCTCGTCTGTGCCTACCATGGATTCCGCTACGATGGCGAGGGCCGTTGCGTCTGCATACCGGCACATCCGGGTGCAGCAATTCCTCCCAAGCTAAACCTGCAGACCTATCCGACCCAGGAGCGATATGGATTAGTGTGGACCCGATTGGTTGATGATGGACAGAAGAGCTTGCCCGAATTCGATGAATGGCTCGACCCCGATTATCTACAGGTGCTTCCAAACAGCATCGAACTGGAGGCTTCAGCCGGACGCCAGATTGAAGGATTTCTGGATGTTGGTCACTTTGCTTTTGTGCATGTCGAAACTTTCGGAGACCGCACCGATCCCGAAGTACCAAGTTACACAGTGAAACCGACAGCCAATGGTTTCCAGGCGGATTACTTAAGTACGGTCAGCAACTATCCAAAACGTCTCAAGCATCTTAATCCAACTGGATTTAAGTGGCGTCGGCTTTTCGATGTTTTTTTGCCCTTCACCGCAAAATTATCTGTCTTTTTTCCGAAAGATGGTCAGCTGCATATTTTGAACGCAGCGTGTCCAGTCTCAGCCCGGAAGACACGTGTGTTTGTGCCTATCTGCCGCAATTTCGATAAGGATGCGCCGTTGCAGGACACGCTCGATTTTAATCACCAAGTCTTCGCTGAGGATAAAGTAATCGTAGAACAACAATATCCTGAAGATTTGCCAATTGATCTTCAGGAGGAAGTGCATATCCGCGCCGACCGCAGTTCCATTACGTATCGGCAGAGACTCGCCGCTTTGGGATTAGGCAGAACTTTCACGGCATAGATATCATCTCCTAAGTGCAACGAACTAGTTTCGCGTTCCTGGTGCCGCTCATTCAGGCAGACAGGCCGGCGGATTACCGTTGTTGACCTAACTTGGTCGCTCCAAGGGACCGTTCGATCAGATCGGCGGCGACAGAGAGGCCGTTAGCCTTAGCAATCGCCTCCTGCATTTTACGTGCACTATCCCGATAGGTGGAATTGTTCAGCACCTCATTTAACAAAGTTGAGAGGTGCTCAGCGGTCAACTTCTCTAACGAGGTGACAACACCGGTTTGTTTTTCCGCGATTCTCGCGGCGACGCCGGGTTGATCAGCGCCTACCGGGATGGCTACCTGAGGGACACCTTGAGCCAAAGATTCTAGCACTGTGTTCAATCCCGCGTGGGTGATACAGGCCGAGGTGTGTTTCAGTAACTCCAATTGTGGCGCCCGCTTGACGATGATGGCATTGCCCGGAGCCGGTCCGATCTCCTCCGGATCGACCTGATCGCCCATTGAAAGGACCAGTTGCAAATCTTTATGCTTCGCCAGGGCGGCAACAATAGTTCGAAAGACGTCCGCCTGACCATTCATTATTGTCCCCATTGAAGCGTAGATAAGCGGCTCGCCGGTTAATCGCTCCCAGGGGAAATCGACGTTCTCCCGACCCTTGCCATCGTGGAATGGACCGGTGTGGTGGAACTGCGAAGGCCAATGAGAACTTTCGAAGTCGAAGGCTCTGGGAGTTTGGGTGATTGACGCTAATGGGGAAAGAGTTGAACCGAGGTCTTCCCAGTCGATTCTTAGTCCAACGCTCTGCGCATGCGCTCTGATACCCGCGTTGCCGCTGTCCAGTATTTTAGCAAACTTTGCGACACCTTCTCGGTTTCTGGCTAGAGCTTCAGGCGTCGTCTCGTGCGGCCACCCATACACATGGAGTGGCGTATAGCCGGAGTAATCAAGGTGCAGGGCATTTGACACGTGTATAAACGGCATCCCTAACTGCATCGGCCCTAATTCGGCATAGAATTGAATTGGGTCGAGTAGGAGTGCATCGACTCTGTTTGCCTGTACCATTGCCGGTAATGATTTCAATATCGCTTCCGTCTGGTTCATCACCAGGCGCAGGCCAAATTTTAAAACATCCTCTCCCTGCATCTTGCTCGTTTGGCCTCTGTTTTCGTGAATGTGATCCTTCTCGGGACCAGGAACACAGGGTAGGCCGGAAGCATTTGATGAATAGAGGAAGACGACGTCATGGTTGCGTGCCTGAAGTTCACGTCCCAGCCGAGTCATTGGGTTGAGGTGGCCTGGTACGTTGGGACAAATAAACCCTAGCTTCATAGGTAGCACTCCCTGTATTCTCTCGCAGCGTTCACTTCATAGCCGGCCGCATGTAATTGGTTGGCGAATTACTAGAACTCAGTACTCTTAGATACGCCCGTTTCTTGTTCCGATTGCCGGAATCATTGTCTCGATGACTGATACCTTCGCGAGTGAGCTAAATTTTTGCTCTTCTGTTTCAGGAGGCGAACTCGACGTCGAAGTGGGAAAAGGTCGAGATCGAATCTCTCGGCTAACCATCCGGCTATGCCTTTGGGCATCGTTAAGGTAATAGTGATGGCAAACGCCCCTAACAACATGAAATACCAGGGGCCGAAGTCAGCGAGGAACCCACGCAATAAGAAGAATACGAGCGTGCCGATCAGTGGCCCCTCCATTCGTCCGATGCCTCCGATCACGACAATGAAAATAACAAATGCTGTCCAATCGTTTACGCTAAAAGCGGCCTCCGGACTGATCCGAAGTTTCTGCATTGAGATCAGCGCACCGACGCTGCCGGTCGCTCCGGCGGTAAGAAAATAGATAATAAATTTTGTGCGATAGTTATTAACGCCGACACTTTCTGCTGCCGGTTCGCTATCTCGGATGGCAGTTAGCGCCAGGCCCCAACGCGACCGCAGAATCAGATAGATGAGCGCGAGGACGGCGACAACCAAGCCGAGCCCAGTCCAGTAGATCAAGTTATCTCTGGCTGCTCTGGTTAGCGCAATGCTTTGAACTACCTGAGTAGGTAGACTCGTTCCCGAGCCAGCTCCCAGCGCGCTAACTTGAGCGAATACCAGTCGATAAACCTCGGCAACGACCCAAGTACCGATGGCAAAGTAGGCGCCTTTAAGCCGAAAAATCACCCAAGCGGTAGGAACAGCTAGCAACGCAGCGACTATGCCCGCAGCCAGCACTGCCAGGATTGGTGGTATGCGAAGGAAGATGGTTAAGGCAAAGAGCGAGTAGCCGCCTAGTCCGACAAAAGCTTGCTGACCGACTGAAGCCAGTCCGGTATAACCAGCCAGCAAATTCCAAAGGCTTGCCAGAGCAAGGTAAAAGAAGATCTCAACCAAGAGATATAACTCGGATCTTCCCAGGTAAAAGGGAGCGGTGATTAGAAAGAATAGGAGGAGAAGACCAAAGGCAGCAAACAAATGGCTGATTCGGGTACTGCGCTCGATGCGAACGGCTTCGTTCATGATGTTTCAACGAATTTTTGCGAAAAAACCTTGTGGGCGCAGAGTGAGAATAGCCAGGAAGACAAGGTGGCCTGCCAGGATTTGGTAGCCGGGATTGATCCGCGCTCCCAAAGTTTGCGCAACGCCGAGAATTACTCCTCCGACTAAGGTTCCCCAGAGGTCGCCGAGCCCGCCAATGATGATCGCTTCACAAGCGAAAATCATCCGGGTCGGTCCAATGGAGGGATCAAAATTGGTGCGAATACCGAGGAAAACGCCAGCAACCGAAACGATGGCGAGTGATAGGGCCATGGCTAGGCCAAAAAGATGAGCGTTGTTGATGCCCATCAGTTGCGCAGTTTGCTGGTCGTCCGAAACGGAGCGAAAAGCGCGCCCCAGTTCGGTATGATACAAGAGCAGCTGCAATCCGCCGATTACGACCAGGGCGACCAAGAACATCAGGCAGGGCAACACCCCTACCGCCATGCCGCCCGGCAGGTCGAAGTGAAGAGTTTCCAGGTTACCGGCCTGCAGCCGGCGGCTGTCCGCGCTGAAGGTCTGCAGCAAGGCGTTCTGCAGAAAAACACTGACACCGAACGAGACGAGAACCGGACGAAGGATGTCGCTGTCCAGCGCCCGATTGAAAATCCCACGCTGTAGGCCATAACCCAGCAATGCCATGAACGGAACGACTAGTACAAGTGAGACGAGCGGATGGACGCCGAAGTGATCAGTTACTACCAAAGCGATAAACGAAGAAAGCACGATGAGATCGCCGTGGGCGATGTTAACCAGTCGCATCACCCCAAAGATGAGCGAGAGCCCGGAGGCGAAAAGAGCGTATAGCCCGCCGAGAAGTATTCCGTCCAATATGCTGGCGACCAGGTCCATGGTGTTACATTCCGAAATAAGCCTTGGTCATTTCTTCGCGACCCAGGTCCCGCGGCTGGCCCTCCAGCACAACGCGTCCTTCCCGCAAGCAGTAAACGCGATCTGAGACCGCCATGGCCCGTTTGATGTCTTGTTCGACGATAACCAAAGTGGTCCCATTCGCGGAGATGCGCTCGAGTTGAGCATAGATCTCCTTGATGATCACTGGCGCCAGGCCGAGACTAATTTCGTCGCAAAGTAACAGTCGAGGATTGGCCATCAGGGCCCGGCCGATCGCCACCATCTGCTGTTGTCCGCCGGAGAGTGCCGTCGCCGGAACCCTATGTTTTTCCTTGAGCATGGGAAAAACCGCATAGACCGCTTCCAGATTCCACGGTCCCTGGCGTTTGCTGTACGCCCCAATGGCAAGATTTTCTTCCACCGACAACGAAGGAAAAAGGCAGCGTCCTTCCGGCACCATCGAGATCCCCTGCCTAACAATACGATAGGGCGGATTTCCACCAATGGCCTTACCGTCAAAGGAGATCGCTTCTGCCTTAACCCGAACCAGGCCGGTGATGCTTTTCAAAAGGGTGGATTTGCCGGCCCCATTCGAGCCGATTATGGCCACGGTCTCGTTACGTTCGATCCGGAAGTCGATATCAAAAAGCGCTTGGAAATCGCCGTAGAACCCGGTCAGCCCGCGTGCTTCCAAAAGTGGGCCGTTAGATTGCATCCTCCTCCAGTCCTATATAGATCTCCTTTACTGCGCGGCTTGCCATCACGGTCTGCGGCTCTCCGTCATCGATTTTCTTTCCGGAATTGATCACCATGAGACGATCGACCACGGCCAGCAATGCGTGCACGACGTGCTCGATCCAGACGATCGACACTCCGCGTTCCCGGATTCGGGTGATCTCTTGAACCAGGGTATGACATTCTTGATCGGTAAGGCCACCGGCAATCTCGTCCAGAAGGAGAACCTTCGGATTCGTGGCGAGAGCGCGCGCTAACTCAAGGCGTTTGCGGTCGAGCAGCGGCAAGCTGCCGGCTCTGACATTTGCCTTGGCCAAGAGACCAGTTTCTTCCAGAACTTGAACGCATTGATTGTATACCGAGCGTTCGGGCTTTCCGTCTCCAAAAGCCGCGCCAACCAGGAGATTTTCGAAAACTGACATTCCGGCGAAAGGACGAGGGATCTGGAACGAACGTGCGATCCCGCGACGGCACCGTTCGAATGCTCGCAGATGAGTGATATCGGTACCCTGAAAGAAAACCTCTCCTTGGTCGGCTTTGGTGATGCCGCTGAGGATATTAAACATGGTCGTTTTGCCGGAGCCGTTTGGACCAATCACACCAAGCGCTTCGCCATCGTTGAGATGCATACTGAGATTGTCTACTGCCAATAGCGCGCCGAAGCGTTTGGAGACACCGCTAAGCCTAAGAATCCCGCTCATAGTTGGTCAGCCCGCATCGTGCCATTCACTACCGAGGCACAGAGAACACAGAGAAAAAGCGGCGCACGCTATATCAGTTCAGCTAAGCAGTCTTAGCTTGTCCTGAGCTTTAATGTTTGGAGCGGTAGTATCCTCACAAATAACGAGTTCAAATCCGTTGCCTCTCTTTCGCCATTGGCCGGCAACCAAAGGTGTTTTGCTGACATTTTTAACTGGTTTACCCGACCACTTGATCGGCCCGACCACCGAATGATAGTCGGTTGCCACAATCGCCTCCAAAATCGAAGCTGGTTCGTTCAGGTCCTTCGTCCTCTTCAGGACATCGATAGCCACCTCAAAAAGAGCATGTTGAAATCCGATGGTTTGAGTCCAGGTCCGTCCGGTTGAATGCTCGTATGCGTCACAGAGTTCCTTGGAGCTTTGCCCGGTCAACCCCGATTTAAACGGATGATTTGGCGACCACCAAATCTCGCAGGAGAGCCCATCAGCGCGACCGCCGAGAGCCGCGACCGAATCAGGGAAAAGGAGTGCCTTTCCGACCGTGACCACTTTGGGCTTAAAGCTCTGCTGCGCCGCTTGATTCCAGAAAGTCGTGAAATCCGGCGGGGTGAGCGTTCCGGTGACGATTTCCACGCCGGCGTTCTTGAAGGCGGAGATTTGCGATCCGTAATCGTCGGTTAAGGGTTGAAAACGTCCGGTGTCGATCAGCTTGTAGCCGGCTTCCTGTAGAGCTGGAGGAAAACCGTGCTCAGCATCAGCCCAAGAGTTCCCGCCAATATCATTGGGGAAAAGAGCGCCCACGATTTTATTCGTCTCAACCGATTTCCAGAGGGCTAAATAAGACGCAAAGATATCTTCTAGTCCGAAGGCGAAATGGTAGGTCCAGGTAAAACCTTTGTCCGGTGTGCCGTGCCGGCCAAAGAAATAGGGTTGCCAGGGAGTCATCCCCGTAACGCAAGGAACCTCGTTTGCTTCGGCCTGATCCGCGACCGCATTCGTTGTCTCCGGCGTACCCGAACTGACCAGCAAATCCACTTTGTCCCTAAGGATTAAGTCAGAAGCGACTTCCGAAGCTCGGGTTGTACTCGATTGGCTATCCTGGCTGATGATTTGGACCTGGTAGCCCACTCCGCTGTTACTAATCCCTTTACCCAATGCAGTTCGCATCTGATCGAGGATAAATGGATCCGCCTGCGCAAAAGGGGCGAACACACCCGTTGGCGAACTGACATGGCCAATCTTAATCACTTTCGAGGTGGCGGCCCTGGCCATCGTTCCCCGGAAAATGGCTGGGCCGGCGATAGCGGTTCCGCCGAGGAGCTTGATCACATCGCGACGACGCCATGAGTTGTTAGAAGAATCCGGCGGTGTCATTGTCTAAGAGGTAAATACTACCCCTGCCTAGGAAACCGGCCGTTACATGACTCAGGTGCCGCTGTTCTTGTCCGAGTCACCGGAGTTTGAATCTGTGTAATCTGCGGATCGTACGCTTTTCTGCGGAATGCTGTAGCAAAGCCTGCAAAACCAGAAGCTACGCGGGCCATATCAGTTCAGCTAAGGAGTCTTAGCTTGTCGTGAGCTTTAATAGTTGGAGCGGTAGTATTCTCACAAATCACAAGTTCGATTCCTTTCCCTTTCCTCCGCCATTGGCCCGCGACCAGAGGTGTTTTGGTCACGTTCTTAACCGGTTTACCTGACCACTTGATCGGCCCTACTACCGATTGGTAATCTGTTGTCACAATCGCCTCCAGAATCGAGGCCGGTTCGCCCAGGTTCTTTGTCCGCTTCAGGACATCGATGGCCACCTCAAAAAGAGCGTGCTGAAATCCGATCGGTTGAGTCCAGGCCCGTCCAGTCGAATGCTCGTAGGCGTCGCAGAGTTCTTTGGCGCTTTGCCCGGTCAATCCTGACTTAAATGGATGGCTTGGCGACCACCAAATCTCGGAGGAAAGTCCATCGGCACGGTCACCGAGAGCAGCGACCGCTGCCGGGAAAAGAAGTGCCTTTCCGACCGTGACCACTTTGGGCTTGAAGCCCTGTTGCGCGGCTTGATTCCAGAAGGTCGCGAAATCTGGCGGCGTAAGCGCTCCAGTCACAATTTCGACTCCCGCATTCTTGAACGCCGAGATTTGCGACCCGTAATCGTCGCTGAAAGGCTGGAAACGTCCCGTATCGATGAGCTTGTAACCCGCTTCCTGTATGGCTGGAGGAAAGCCAAGTTTGGCATCGCTCAAAGCATTTCCGTCTTCGTCATTCGGGAAAAGTGCGCCAACCACTTTGTTGGTTTCGACCGAGTTCCACAGCGCCAAAAAAGACGCAATCAAATCTTCCGCCCCCCAAAAGAAATGGTAGGTCCAGGTAAAACCTCTGTTCGGTGTGCCGTGTCGACCAAAAAAGTAGGACTGCCAGGGAGCATTATCGGTAATGCAGGGGATTTCATTTGCTTCGGCCTGATCGGCGACCGGGTTCGTAGTTTCCGGCGTGCTGGAAGCAACTAACAAATCCACTTTGTCTTTAAAGATTAAGTCGGCAGCGGCTTCCGAAGCCCGATTGGTATTTGACTGGCTATCCTTGCTGATGATTTGGACTTCATAGGTTATCCCTCCATTGGTAATTCCCTTTCCCAGCACAGCTCGAATCTGACCGAGGATAAATGAGTCAGCCTCGGCAAAAGGTGCTAGAGCTCCAGTTTGTGGACTGACATGGCCAATCTTGATTACTTTCGAGGTAGCAGCTTTGGCGGTCGATCCGCGGAAAATCACCGGTCCGGTAATAGCAGTAGCGCCGATTACCTTGATAACATCCCGGCGACGCCATGATACCTTTCTGCGGAATTCTGTGGTTTCGGTCATGCCGCCACCGCCTCAATAACCGCTATTGGTGGGCGAATAGGAGTGCTCTTGGAGAAGCGAAGTCCTGCATCCTTAAGCAATCCGGAAAATTCGGCCAGCGTGCGCTCGCGACCGGTTAGCAACACCATCATGTTCAGGTCCATCAGTGGAGCTATCGCCGGCTCGCCCATCTCCCCCAGAAGCATCTCGATCACGACGACTCGACCGCCCCGCCTCATCGCTTGGCGGCACCCTTTCAGGATGCGCACTGCTTCTTCATCATTCCAATCATGCAGAACGTTCTTGAGTAAATAAATATCAGCCTCAGGGACAGCAGTGAAAAAGTTACCTGCCATCGCCCTGCAACGTTCGGCAAGTCCCAGCGCCGCCGCCGCGGCGGTCGCGCTCGGCGCCACATCTGGTAAATCGAGGACGATGCCATGCAATTGCGAATTGGCCATTAACAGGCTGTGGACCAACGTTCCGCTCGCGCCGCCAATGTCGACCGCGACTTTTGCCGTTGAGGTATCGACCACCCGGGCGACTTCTTGCGCTAGGCCGGAAGTAAAACCATGCATCGCATGGGTAAACGTTTCGCCTTCTTCGGGTTTTTGCGCATAATAGTCCCAGATGTTCGCCCCGAGGGCCGGGACGGTCTGGGATTCGCCGGTCCGTAGTGAGTCCAGGAACCTGCCCCAAGGTAGCCAGTGCCCCGGTGCCGCCCAAGCTGTTGCGAGGCTATGCAGCGACCCGGGCACGTTCGTCCGCAGCGTACCCAATAGCGGAGTCGCGTTAAACTTCGACCCATCAGAGGTTACCAGACCAAGCGAGGCGCAAGCGCGTAGCAGTCGGTAAGTTGCGATTGGATCGATGCCTTCAATGGTGGAAATCTGTTCTGCCGTCGCCGGCCCCTTGGCCAGGTGATCCGCAATCGAGTACGTAGCCACAGCACCGGCTATCTGCGTCACTAAAAAGCCGGTCATCATCTGCGTCATTCGTTCGAAATCTTTGTCCGTTGCTTCCGCTGCCGTCGTCATAATATAGTTGCCTGGTTCGACTTGTGATTTTCTCCTGATAGAACGCAGAAAATTCGTTCCTGCCTATCCTGCTTAGCGAGTCAGGAGGCAATAAACCCTGTGATCTCAGCGATCGGCCGGCTCTCGTCCCGACTGCCGTAAACGCTGTCCGAATTGTCTAGTTAGAGTGATCAATCCGACCATGGCAAAGTTAAGCACCAGAGCTACGAATCCGACGCTGATACCAGAAATCAGCGGCAACTTCACCGCGGCCGTCCAGCAAAGAAAAAGCAGCGAAACCACCAAACCGCTCCCAATACTGAGAGCTGACGGTCGTCGATCGGAGAAGGAAAGCAGGATACCGGGGAGAAATTGCGCTGCTCCATTCGCTGCTACCAGAAGCATGCTCACCAGCGTGCTTCTAGCTGTCGCCCAACTCACAAAAGCAAACATGGCCACTAACAAAACCGAGATTCTGGTCAAAGCGGTTTGATGCTTTTGGGCAAATGACTGGGAAAAAGTTCCCACGATATTCTTTGCGATAAGACTACCAGCCGCCAGAATCATTGACGAGCCTGGAACCAAACCGGCGAGACATCCGGCTCCTGCTACTACCCCCACTACCCAGGCAGCGTAGTGGGTTTGAACCACCCGCATGAATGATTGATCCGCGTCGTCCCCTTTCAATCCAGGTGTTACCAAAAGGGCACTGAAGCCCGCAAACAAAACCAAGACCAGAATCACTTGATAGAACGGCAAGAGCATCGCGTTGCGTCGAATCGATGCTTCATTCTTGGCCGAATAGATGGCCGCAGCGGCGTGCGGCCAGGTAATTATACCGACTGCGTTGACGAGAACGGTGGATACGAACCAGACCGTTCCATTTGGCATGGTACCGGATCGAAGAGTCAGCCAATCAGGGTGCGCTTCTCTCAGTCTCTCGAAGAGATGCAACGGCGATCCGAAAAAATGGATAGGAATGATGACCCCAGCAAAAAGAACTGCGCCCAACACCAGCACGTCTTTTATCACACTAACCCAAGCCACACCACGCAGACCGTTGAATAAAACAAAAACTACAATGAGAAAGAATGCTATGGCGCCCGCACTAATACCTTTCACAGAGCCGTACCCTGCAATTTCGAGAAGGATCTGAATGCCGGTGAGTTGCACGGTTAGATACAGGACAAGAAAAAAAACTCCACAAACCGCCACCAATAATCCGAGCGAACGACTCTTATAAATCGAAGCGAAATAATCAGCATTCGTTAGAAAATTGAACTCCCGTGCGCGGCGCCAGAGCAATGGCCCGCAGAGAAATAACACGATTAACCCCAGGGGAAGGTACGCAAGTATGTAAAAGGCGGGTGCCCCTCTTGAGTATGCCCAACCGGCAGCACCGAGAAAAGTGAAGCTGGTGATTGTCTCGCCCGCTAACAGCAGAGAAAGCAGAATGGTTCCGAATGACCTGTTCCCAATCACCAGTTCCTGGGGGCTCATTTTGATCTTCCCCACAGCGAGAAAGCCGAGAACCATTGTCCCCACGAGAATAGCGGCCACGATCGAGAACGCTACGAGCGAACTCACTGGCGCGCGCTCCTGTCCGCCAGCCAAAGAAAGAGCGGAGTAGCACAGATCCAAAAAATCAAATAAGTGAGCAGGAATGGAAAACCAAACAGAACCGGCTCATCACGATTAGCAAAACAGACACCGAACGAAACAGCAAAGAATGGTATGCCGGCCAGTAGGTAGGCTGTGAGGCCCAAGCGTTTTCCGGGTTGCGGACTATTATCTCCGTTCATTAAATTTTGCGACGTAATCACGAAGGACTAACGTTTTGTCCAGCCACAGACCTGCGGCCACCATTCGATTTGGCTGCTTGCTTCGGTGACGGCGACGGTTAGCCGGCTACCGAGGTTCTCGATATCAACTGCCTCGACCGTGGCGGCCCCAATCTCAATCAGCTGCGGCATAAAGCTACGCAGTGTACTGACTGCCAAAGCGATCAAATGCGGATCCTCAGCATTTCCAATAGGGATTTCAGCGAACAATCTGGGAATCGGTAGGCCGGCGCGCGAAAAATGCTCAGTCAGACGCGCGCCGGCATCCCAGTGCGGTGCTGCCGACTTGAAGGCGGTGACGAGCCTATTTTCTACTTGCTGCCAAAGCGGCACATCGGGAAATGACCGCATCCCACTTGGAACGTTGAGCTCATGGAAAGCCACAATCCCTCCGGGACGCGATAGAGCAGCGGCTGCACGGATAAGGTCGACGGGATTGGCTTGGTGGATCAAGACATACCTGCCGACCACGAGATCGAAAGGCTCGGGGTCGGAAAAAGTCCCAATCGAGGCTTCCTTGAAGTCGATTTGTCCAAACTTGGCCATCCGAGCGCGTTCTCTGGCAATAGCAAGGACTTGCTCGTTGCGATCAATGCCGACGACAGATCCGGTTGAGCCTACCAACTCCGCGGCCAGCATCGAGACATCCCCGGCGCCACAGCCTATGTCGAGAACTCGCATCCCCGGCTCGATCCCTGCGCTTCGCAGGAGTCGCTCTGTGATCGGTCGCAGCATCACCGCTTGGCTCATCAGCCGTTGGATCTCTGCCGGCGAATGCCCAAGGATATATTTAGTTCCAGGAACATTATTCATGGTGAACCACAAGACATTAAAGTCTCAGGGATCAGCCGATTTTTATTCGAGCTGTCGTAATCATCGTCTTAACTGACCCGGTCTTAGTCTTCGCAACCAAATCCTCTAGTGCACCAAGTCAGTGACTGGGGTAGTGGCGCTGCTGCGTATTTTGGCTGGATGCACGAAGCGAAGAGGGAGAATACCCGCTGTGGTCTTTGACCGATGAGCGACAAAGCAGCCAGCCAAAAGACGCGCAGCCCGGAGGGTTGCGATGAAAATGGGCCGGCGGTCCGGCAGCTGCCGGATCACGTATCGATTCAGATATGCTCCTTCGTCGCGTCCGGCAGCTGCCGGACCGACGGCCCATTTTGATCGCAACGCCACTACCCCAGTCACTGACTTGGTGCACTAGTTCGGTTGGTGCACGCAGCGGTTCGAATAATGATTCCGGCAGTTGGGACAGAATCATCTTCCTGCAAAGACTTCTTATGTTAGTTACCGCTGACAAATAGACTAGCAACCGGGAATAACGCCTGAATCGAGATCGGTCTTCCGTCTCAGAAAACGAGGTCCGAACAAATATTCGATTCACGGTCTCGCTCCCGGGCATTGCGATTCCACGCCGCACGTATCCGGGCGAGGACGAGACGGGTTACTTGCTTTTGGCGGATGGCGATCCGCCGCAGGAAATCGCGATTTGCGGAGAGAGGATTAAATACTATGCGTGAAGTCAAATCGAAGCTCTTCGTTATTTCGGGAGTGATCCTGGGAATGGCGATCGTCTGTTCAATCGCTTTAGCCCAAATCACCGGACCGGTTACCAACGCGGTGGTCGGGCCTCTTCCCCCACCACCTATACCGCCCAACCTGATCAAGCTGACGCCGGTGGAGCAACTCGGCAAATTCATGCTTTACGACCACACGTTGTCGAATCCTTCAGGCTACGCTTGCGCCACCTGCCATGTCCTCCAGACAGGCTTTACCGGGCCCAATTCCGAGGTCAACCTGTTCGGGGGCGAACAACCCGGAGTCGTGCCCGGCCGGTTCGGCAATCGCAAGCCCCAGATGTATGCGTACGCTGCCTTCGCTCCGGTTGGCCCCGTCTTTTTCGCCACTAAGGGGGTTTGGATAGGCGGCGATTTCTGGGATGGCCGGGTTCCAGACCTTTCCGGCCAGGCGAAGCAGCCACCGCTCAATCCGAACGAGATGAACAACACACCGGTGGGACCGTTTCCGCCGCTTCAGGGAGGGTTTTCGCCGCTTCTCGCTGAGAAGCTCAAGAACCGGCCTTATACCCATCTCTTCCTGCAGGTGTTCGGTCAGGACGCCTTCGCGAAATTTCCCCCGCAGCAGATCTACGAACTATTCGCTTTGGCAACCGCCGCGTACGAGTCCTCGGGAGAGGTGAACGGGTTCAGTTCGAAATACGATGCCTCCAAATTTGGGACGCCAGCGCAGAACCTGTATACGCTGTCCGCATCCGAGGAACGCGGGAGGCAATTGTACTTTGGCCAGGCACAATGCTTTCAATGCCACTCCTCCGCGGCACTACCCGGTGTACAAGCCATGACGCAGGGGAAAGACACGTTCACCATGTACTGCTTTGCGAATATCGGCGTCCCGAAAAATCTGGGGAACCCCTTCTACCAAGAGACCGATCCGGTGACCAATCCTCACGGGTTTAACCCACAAGGAACTAACTTCATCGATTTCGGCTTGGGCGCTAATCCCAACCCGGCGCCCGATGGGACCAGGTTCTTCAACAAAGTTCCTGGCGACATCGTCGAGTTCCGGGGACTCTTCAAGACACCGAGTAACCGCAACGAGGACAAACGACCGTCCCCAAGTTTCGTGAAGGCTTACATGCACAATGGCGTCTTCAAAAGTCTCCAGGAGGTCGTCCATTTCTATAATAAGCGGAACATCGCCGTGAACGCTAGCGGCCAGGAGGTAGCTTTCGACCTTCGTAATGGTCCCCCCGCCGGCTTCACCCCACTCTTTCCGCCGCCTGAGGTTCTCGACAACGTACAGAATGTCGTGGGAGTGACGCCCGCCCAAGCGACAGAAGCGATCGAGTCGAACGGGCAAGTCGGCAATCTTCAGCTCACTGCTCAGCAGGAGCAAGACCTGGTCAACTTTATCTCGATCCTTAGCGACGGGTTCACCAAACCCAACCCCGTCTCTCAATAGGGAGCGGGGGATGATAAGGGATATTTTTTTAGAGCCAAGTTCATGACATCGATCTCGGATTGCTGAGTGACGATGATTTCCTGGCCAACCGTCGGAGAATAGGATCAACTCCAAATTGGAGTTCGACCTTTGCCATCTCGATCGCGCCCTGGTGATGGGGGATCATCATGCGGGCAAAGTCTGCATCCGCCTTGCCGTCCAGAAAGACCTCGGGCATCGCGTTCACGGTCTCGGCTAAGGCTGCATCGACTGCATCTACTAGCTAGAAGCCAAGATCTTGGATGTAGACTGGCCTTTGTCCCAGCGCCGAAATAGTCGATTTCACATTCGCTGCTTCGGACACCCGCAATAATCGGTACAAAGTCCGCAAGCTCCGGCAAGACCCCGGATGCCGAGTCCTGTTAGCCTGCTCCTCGAGCAGGACGAAGATTAATCTCCCTCTGCTGTAAAAGGACCTGAACTGAAAGGAGTTTGTTAGTCTTATGAGGAACGGTTTGTGGAGAAATTTCTGTGAGCGCTCCCTCATCATGTCGCATGACGATTTTGTCTTCCGTTACCAGAGCGGGGGGGTGGGCTGCAGCGTCAGCACATTGCTTATACTCCGGCTCTGCTTGGTAGGCCGGATTCGTGAAACGCGGATCGTGATTCCTTTGGTTAGGTGGTCACTCGGTGCGCTCTTTTTGATCGGGCTCACTATCATCGGGTTTCTTTGTCTACCTGCTGTTTGGACGCTTTGCGGTACAATCATGTTGCTGGGAATCTTTGCGCTGGGGTTTGTCGACCAAGTCGGTTGGTTGATCGTATCGACCGCCTTAATCGACGAGCATTTTTACCATTTCGCCCTAGCTGAACGTGCTTTATATGTTTTCACTGCTGACGAGGGGAATATGGCCGGAGCCACCGAGTCAATCATACTCCTGATCGTGGATCCGCACCAAGGTAAGGCCCAAGTGAAGCTGGAAAGGCTTTTGCAAGAGTTCGAAATTCCGGCCAACGCGATTAAAAGAGTTCAGGTGGAACATAATCGAGAGCTTTGGATTCTTAGAGTTTCGCTCCCGCGCAGCGTTTACCAAGTGTTACTGCTGGCTTTGTCCGAACAACCAGAGATCTACTCGATTGATCAGTGATCGCGCGCCGCGTTGAACGAGCCCAGCACCTCCTGCCGGCAAATGGCGAGATCGGTTTAGTGGAGGTCGCGCTCGGGTCGGCTTCTCGGACCAAGGCAAGTTTTCCTCTCATTTCAAGCGGATCGTCGGCGTCACGCTGGGACGGTTTCGGATTTCCGCAAGAATCTCATAAAAGTCCGCAAGCATCAGCAAGAACTCAGAGGCCGAGTCCTGTTATTAACTCTAACCAATTGGACTCGTTGTCACCCGGGCGACAAGCGTGGGCTGACGCCGGAGGACCCATTCGGGTTCTTTAAGCCTAATCCTTAACCCAAAACTAACCAAAGAAACAGGAATAGTTGATGGCGCCTCATGGGTGGAGACAAACACCCCTTAACCTTCGCCGAAATTCGCACCTTACCAACATGAAAAATAGATTCGAGAGAACATTGATCAGATGCGTCACCGCGATGAGTGTGATGGCACTTGCGGCTTACGCGTTGTCATCCGGCTCAGGTTACGCCCAACTAAGCGTGCCGAGCGTCGCTGCCGGTGAGGACGGCAAGGAGCCAAAAGAAGTCGAGCAGCTCGTCGAGCCGCCGAAGCCCGCGAAACCACCATTTGATCTCTACGGCTGGATCGAGGCTGGAATAACCGGTAATCCCAACGCCCCGGCTGATAACCACAACTTCGGTCACGTTTTTACTGATCGCGCCAACGAACCGCTTTTGAATCAGATGTCGATCGTAGCGGAGCGGGTTCTGGACCCGAATACTACCGGGTTCGACTGGGGTTTCAAATTCTGGTTCATGTATGGAAGCGATTCCAGGTATAGTAAGTCTCTTGGCTTGCTGGATCTGGCGACTAATGCCCGAGTGCAGCCCGATTTTTGGGAAATCTCCACCAGTGTTCGCCTACCGATTCCGTCGACTGACGGTCTGGATCTGAAAATCGGAAAATACCAGGACCCGATGACGGCGGAAGGAGGCGATCCCCGTGGAAACATATTTTACTCCCACAGTTATATTTTTAACTTCGGACACCCTGGAAATGAAACCGGTATACTCGCCACCTTACATGTTAACAAGTATCTTGACCTCTACGCTGGGGTTAACCGGGGTGCCAATGCCAGCATTCAGGATAACAACCACTCGGCAGCTTTCGAAGGCGGATTCGGTCTGCATTTGCTGGATGGCAATTTAACAGTCTTAGGCCTAACGCTGGATGGCCCGGAGGACCCTCATAACAATCACGATTGGCGTTATCTGAACGACATCACGACGATCTGGAAAGTGACTAAATCCTTCACTTCCATCACAGATTTGAACTTAGTGTATGACACTCTAGCCAACGGCAAATGGGGCGGAGGTTTTGCCCAGTATTTTAGCTATGCGATCAATGATTGGCTACAAGTAGGAATGCGTGGAGAGATTTGGCGGGATTCAGCCGGATTCTTTGTCTCCCAGTTCCGAGCAAATAACGACGTCATTCACTTTGCCCGCGGCGATAACCTTAGCCGGAACTTTCCGTTCGATCCCAGCAACCTTAGCGGTGGGAAGACGACCTACCTCGAGCTTACGTGGGGTCTGACGATTAAACCGCCGATGCCGAAACCGTTCACGGGCTTACTGATCCGTCCGGAAGTTCGCTATGATCGAGCGCTGACCGATCAGTTCAATCCGTTCTCGCAGAACACGAGCAATGATCAGGTGACGCTGGGGCTTGACGTGGTGATGGAATTCTAGGCTGAACGCGGATGTCACTAAACAGATCGACATTGAGGAATTCATTCTCCGAGCAATGGTTCGTCGGCTCGGCCGCGAATATGCTTGGGCACCAACTCAGAGAGATAGGTGTCGATAACGACAAGTTCGACAATCTGGCCGATTGTTCCGTAGTTGCATACTGGAAGCGAGGAGACCTGGTGGCAGATTTCTTGCCGGATCTTGCGTACTTTTAGGTCCTAGTTCTATTCAGCTGGGTCTTCGAAAATCGCGACTACCCGGCTCCAGCCTGCTGAAGCGCCCTTGATTTTCACCGGAAAGCAGCTCACCAAGAATCCCGAGTCCGGCAACAACGCCAAGTTATGTAGTTTCTCGATGTGAGTGTAGCTGACTTCTCGTCCCGCCTTGTGTCCCTCCCAGATCAAAGCCGAATTTCCAGTCTGAGCATAGCGCTTCGCGGTATGGAAGAAGGGTGCATCCCATGACCATCCGTCTGTACCGGTTACTCTGACACCTCTCGACGTAAGATAAAGGGTGGCTTCGCGGCCCATTCCACAGCCAGCACAGACATAGTCTGGCTTTCCATATCTTGCTCCCGCCGCGGTATTGATCAGTACGATCTCCTGTGGACTTAGGGTATGCTGAATCCGTTTTAATTCGGTTTCGATGTCTTGGCCGGTAACCACGTATCCGTCGGGAAAATGCCGGAAATCAAATTTAACCCCGGGTTGAAAACACCATTCCAAGGGTACCTGATCGATAGTCCAAGCGGGTTCACCACGGTTCATCGTCGAAGCAAAGTGCCAGGGCGCATCCAGATGCGTCCCGTTGTGCGTGGAAAGATTAATCTGTTCAATCGCCCAACCTTCACCATCTGGTAAATCCTCTGGGACCAGCTCGGGAAAGAATCGGCATATGGTATTGGCCGCATCCGTGTGCCCTGAGTACTTGATCTTGGGACCGGCGCCTGGCGGATCGGCAACTACCTCATTTTCCAGAGGCACAGAAAGATCGACGAAACGGCGTTTCACAGGAACGATATTGTTCATCATCTGGCGTTCTTAGATTGCGTGTCTGTTTGTGCATTGCTCCGATCAGGGTTGATCTGGGTCCTGCTTGGAGAACATCCTATAACAGGACTCGGCGTACGATTTCTTGCCAGAGCTTGCGGGCTTTTAGGCGATTCTTGCGGACATCCGAAACTGTCGCGGCGTGACGCCGACGATCCTCTTGAAGTGCGAGGAAAAATGGCTTTGGTCCGAGAAGCCGGCACGGAATGCGACCTCTCCCAAGCCGAGATCGTCCTGTTCCCGCAGGAGTTCCTGCGCTCGTTCAACCCGGCGCCCGATTACATATTGGTACGGCGCCAATCCGGTGGCCGCCCTAAATTGCCGGGCAAAGTGATAGGGGCTGAGATGGGCGACGGCAGCCATTTGCTCCAGCGTCGGATTGCCGGCGAGGTTTTCCATGATGTACTCGATGACGCTGTGAAGCTTGCAGCGCGGGAGCACGCCGTCCGGCGACGGCGTCCGCTGACGCGAAGCCGTGATATGACGGATCAAGTGAACGCACAGGATAGTGGCGAGCGATTCGGCCAACTGCGGCCCGCCGCGGCCGCCGGCCCTCAATTCGGCATCCACGGCCAACATGGCGGAGCGGAGTTCAGGCATGTTCAAGCCATCGAGCGGTGGCACCACCGTCCGGGTTGGATCGGATTCGAACGACTCCGCCGCGACCCGCGCGAGGAGGCTCGGCTCTAGATAAATGAGGAGCAAGTCCAGGCTCCCCTCCCAACGCACTCGCACGCAACTCCCAGCTGGCACCACCCGGATCCAACCCGCGGGAGGCGGCACGTCCCGCTTCACCTCCCCATACCGCAGCTGCATCTTTTGCGGCGGCCGGATCGTCAGGACCAGCACATGCGTCCCCGTTGTGCCTGCCCAACTCAATTCGCTGAGGTGATCCTTACGGTAACGAACCGCTTGCAGTCCCTTCCATCCCATCCCGTAGCTCGTGGCCAACGGGGCAAACGGGACGATCTTTTGCAGTGCCTCAAGTTCTTTAAGGCTGTTTCCCTCTCTGGTCCGGGTGGCACCCCGGTGCGTAGTGTAAGGGTAGTCTGGCAGGGTTAACTTTTGAGAGGCTTCGACGTCGGGTTGGGATCGAAGGAAGGTTTCATGCCCTTTGTTCTCGCTGGCGAGGATCTCTCTAGTTAGATCCTCTCCGTCCAGTTCCAGTGATTTCAATTCCAAGCTCAATGCGTCACCCTTTCAATGAAAAGTGTATTTGGAGGACGATCCATCGTCTCCGTCGGAGCCAGCAGTAATCTGTTCGGCGCCCGATCCGGCGCTCGGCTGGCGGAATGATCTTTCCCTACGTAGCTGTTACGGAGGGTTCCAATTCTTTCACGTCGGCTTCTATAGACCAGGATTTTGCGGACCGCGCGGGCCTTGTCTCAATAGCCGCAAATGCTGTCTCAGCGGCTTTGACGCCATCGTTCATCCGCGTCAATTCGTGGTGGAATCCCTTTTTCTTTTCGATTGAAGCGGCACTAGAAAGCATCCGGGCTGTCCCGCAATCGGACTTGCGTCACAACGCTTTCTATACGTGATACAATTTCTTCCGTTTGGACTGACTCTTCCGTTTGGACTTACTAATGAACTGTTGTTTGGTTGGAATATTTTCTTCCACCGGGTGTCTTTAATGTTGTGACCGGCAGCAATGATTTTTGGCCCCGGATGAGGTCCCATCCGGGAATTGACCTTATCGCCTTCCCTAGATCCACAAATAGGCGAAAGCCCGTATGGGAACGGGCTGCTGGCACGCTTGAGCCGGGAGGAGATGACTCGAGAGAGTTTTGGCTACGAAGGCTTCGTACACTTTTCCAATCTACCAGTCGAATTAGCAAGTGAAGTATGGAAAAAGGGCCATGAAGCCACAACGACGGATGACTTGCGTAATGCTATGAGCAGTCAGTTATATCCAAGTCATGGCTGGAAAGACAGGAATGGTGACAAATCTGTAGCTTGCCGCCGGCAACTAATATTAAGGTAGAAGAACAACCTTCGACCATGCGTTTGTTGAATTAGGTTTGCTGGGAAGTGGTGCCCGATTCGTCTCGAAGAAGGGAAATAGGTCTAACTGAGTTTATAAGGCCAGCATGTGGCCACCTACCCATCACATGCTAGGAACGTCCGAGTGAGCTAACCATCGGCCTGAAGCAGAAAGCGATACTACTCTGCGATAAAATCGATCAATGAATTAACAGTCGGTCCACCCTCCAAGAGGCGGACGGGCCCGATGTCTCGTGAGGCGCTTCGTCCTCGTCCTCGTCCTCGAATCCTGGCGAGCGGAGTGATGGAGTTTTGGAGTACTGGAGTATTGCGCATCGTCGGAATTGCACCC
>Ga0206851_1013_pt1 | contig 70714 bp, 67 predicted proteins | sample Alteio_BWOrgCont_13_FD_152904 | JGI IMG/M metagenome (GOLD analysis project Ga0206851, IMG submission 152904) | Enriched cells from forest soil in Barre Woods Harvard Forest LTER site, Petersham, Massachusetts, United States -... | ecosystem: Environmental > Terrestrial > Soil > Temperate forest >... | reverse complement strand
TCGCTACTCTCAAGCGACTTTTTCTGTAGGCATAATCTGGATCAGAATATCTACTTTGCTGGTGATTGGAGAGAGGCACGAAATCCAAACGAGAGACACTTGAATGGTATAGTATACGTCAAGAGAGATCTATTCTTTAAAGTTGGTGGTTACAATGAGTTAATAACAACTTACGGATTCGATGATGACGATTTATATCAACGTCTTAATATACATTCTAAACGCCTACTGATCAATTTAGATAGTATTAAACATATTCCTCATGGTGCTCAAGAGAGAATAGGTAGTCAGATAGTCAATAATAAAAATCGTGTCGATGTCGAAATCGAGAGGAATCGTCTACTCTCCTGTATGAAACTCTGGCCAGGAGAATATGGATTTGCACAATTTGATATTTCTCCTTCCGCAGAAACTACAGAGTTGTCCTGCGTTCACTTGGTAGGGAAATACTTATACAGTGCAGAGCTCTCTGAGAAAATTCGGCAAGAGCTGCTAACTAAAGCTCTAAAGAACCGCGAATATGTACTGAAGAATCAGAAACATCAAAAGAGACTTATTGTGAATGTGAAGAATGGATTAGGTAATAGAATGCGTGTATTAGCCTCAGCATATGTTATTGCTAAAGAGACAAATCGTAAGTTGGTTGTTATCTGGGAGGCTGATTCTCACTGCCAAGCAAAATTAACAGATCTGTTCAAGCTCAATTTCTTATTCCGAGATATAGTTATTGTAGATTGTATTGATGATATCGATGTTAATGGCTCAGTTCAATATTATATTGAAGAGTGCGATTATGGATATAGTGATAATATAGTTTATGATTATTTCAAAACAAAGGGTGCTTATATAGATGATACTCTACCACAAGACATCTATGTTATCTCTGCTTGTGTATTGAATAATAGCCACACATCATGGGAGAAAGAAACACATTTCTTAAAACATCTTGAAGTCACAGATGATATCGGTGTTGCTATTTACGAGTTTACATTTAAACATAAAGTCTTCGACATGATTGGTCTTCATATTCGAATGGGGCAACCTATAGAGAATTATCAATATGAAGATATATCAAGTTATACTGAAGAGGCGAAAGCATCGATAACAAAATGGCGCGAGAAGAGTCATTGGTCGGCATTTGCAAAAGAGATGGATTTCATTTTAAAGACGCAACCGAATCAAAAATTCCTCCTCTGTTGTGATAATCCTGAGATATATAGAGAGATGTCAGAAAAATATAAGCAGACGATTGTTTATTTAGAGAAGAGACATTTCGATCGCAGTGTTGATCAGATTAAAAGTGCAGTTATAGATTTGATGTTGTTATCAAAAACTAAATATATTATGGGTAGCAATTGGAGCTCATTCACAGAAATTGCTCATCGATTAAGCGGAACTACTCTACTGATGGCCGGTGTTCATTTTGGGAAGTGAGACTGAAACTTCTTTGAAGTCCAGGTTTCATTCTGAAACTGATTATTATTTAAATTAATTCTTCTCTTCTGTAAGAACATCACTGAAATGTCAGATGACAAACTAAAGGAGCTCTATCAATCGGTGAAGATTGATATAAAACCCGATTCAAGTATTTTACAAGCAGAAGAGAGACGGAAAAAAGCGATTCTTGAGGAGATTCGTCTGAAATTAGAGAGATTGATCAATGATGCTATGACAGCTATAAGTGAGCATAAGAGCGATGGATACTGCATTTTGAATTACAATGAGAACCCTTCTGGTATTGCAACTAGACTTCGTAATGGTGGATTCATTGTGAAGGAGGAGAGCTTTTCTCCTCTTATCAGTCATCGCGGTCGTACCGACAGATATGCTTTAATCATATTTTGGCAACCCTTTGATGATCTCACGATTCAAAAGATTGTTCGCGATTTGAATGAGAAGAAGCGCAGAGAGTACTCTAAATTCATGAGTCAAGATTGAGGTTTTGAAAAGAGAATTTTAATCATCTGATTAAAATCTATAACTAAAAGATGAATTTTGAAGAGTTGCCTCTCCTCTTGAAAAGGCAGATTTTTATATATACTGATCAGATGACTCTTGAGACTTGCGAGAAGATGAATTCATTCTCCGAGCTCTTCTCTTATCCGAATTTAGAGAGAATCTACGAGGAGAGAGTTCATCTCTTCTTCTCTCAATTCATAATAGACTTTCGTACAGAAGAGACAAAATGGAGAGAATTCTATGATAGGATGAGAGAACTTATATATCTTATCTACTGCAATGAAGTTGAGAATATCTCTCCTTATTTAGCGACTATCGGAGCTCTATTAGAACTACAGATAATAGATCAATTCAAGAATGGTCTAGCTATCCATCCGACTATAGAGACCGCCTGCTATGCAGCTGAGAATGGACATATACATATTCTCGAATGGCTCTACTCCAGTGAGCCTAGCTCGGCTGGAGGAGGAGGAATTAAATTTGATAGTAGAGTGGCAGATTCCGCGATCAAATCGCAGAGAATGGCTCTTATCTACTGGTTGGCAGAGAGAGGAATACAGCCGACTCCGAAGGGACTTATGGAGGCAATAAAGTTAGAGAATATATCTCTACTTAATTATTTTGCTATTCGGGGTAGGCTACCACCAGATGAAGCAGCTGATTGGACGGCACTTAATGATAAATTGACAATGTTCTGTTGGTGTTTAAATCATCTTCTCTACCCGACTCGAGATACAATCGATCAACTGGGCCCGATCTATCTCGATTTATTAAAAGAGCACGGAATCTATTGAACAGCTGTCAAAGCTCTCTTGCTAGCTCGAAAATCAAAGATTTTCAGGCTGCGTTCCGTAAAGCGGAACTTTGAAAATCTAAAGATTTTCTAGCGATCTCGAAAATCTTTGATTTTCAGGCTGCGTTCCGTAAAGCGGAACTTGCGTACTCCGCCTCCCCTGCAAAAATCCGATTGTGACCAGTCACTTCATCATCCTCCAGTCCAAACTGATTATTATCAGCTACACTCGCTTGTAGAATAGCGATATTATCATACTGTCGCGGGAAATCCATATCGTTAAGAGAGACACTCTCTTGATAACTCGCTTCAAATAGATCAAGAATCTTATAATACAACTTGAATATATTCTTTGCCACTTCGTATTCGATATTGTTTCTTGAGCACCAAGCGAAGAGATAATCTGTTCCAGATGAATTTATTAATTTATCATAAGCTGCATTTTGAAATTCAAAAATCATATAGTCCCAGAAACAATTTATCTGAACCTCTATTGGCGATTCTCGAATAAAAGGATTCGAATCTATTATAGCTGCAGCGGCAAGAATCGTCTTGCAATGAATTTTATATGCTGTTGTATCTCCTGCTGCATCAAATGACTTCCTGAACTTTTTCATCTCGCGATTGATGAGACGAATAGATAAGTTCGAGAGAGGATAGTATTTTGGAATCAATTCATCAGAAGTTGCGAATCGTTTCGGGACCTCCCGCGGAATATTAGCATCAAGTATAGTTACATCGAGTCCATCAAACAGCTTCTCTATCTCATCTCCTAATCTACAATAGAATATCTTTCTCTTCAGAATAGGATCTTTTCTCAACAGAAGTTTTAGAAATAGATCAGGTGAAGAGTAGATCAGATCGGAATTCAGAGAGGTGAGATCGCACGAGACTTGTCGAGAAGAACTTAACTGAATCAATTTATAATTATTAATGGCTGTCTGTTCATCTGGACAGACGATTAGAAGAGGTTCTGGAATCAGAAAAGGGAGAGCGTAGAGCGCAGAGAGAAGATCTTTTGGAGAGATGCGTGGAACTAAAGCTTCATCTTTTTGATCTTCGGAGACAAATCTATCTCTTCCTACCCATGAATTGATAGACTTATATTGCACTTTCTTAGATCCGTCAAAACGAAACATGATTTTCTTATTTCGAAATAAGAAAATAACGAATTAATTCTCCTCCTCCTCTCCCTCATCCTCTATAGTAGAAGATGATGCATGAGAAGAGGTCTGTTGTTCATCATCTCCTTCTTCTTCTACTTCTCCGCCCTCCATCAAACCAGCATTAGCTGCAAGTGTCGAATACAGATACTGCATACCTTGAGCTAGCTGAGCAGTAGCAGCATGTAGATTTGAATCATCAAAGACAGGGAGCACACTTGAAGTCGCTTGAGGAAATACTATTGAAGGATTAAAATTTGACGGATGAGATCTTCTCAATTTGTTAAGAATATCAAACATTTGAAGCTGTCCTTCTATTGCAGGATATACTTGATATGTCTCATATGAGATTATATGTCCTGTTGCACCAGAAGGATAGAAAATAGACTGTTTAGATAGAGATTCGTATACATCTTGCAGTAGAGATGATTGAACAGTTAGGCAAGGGAAAGTATCAACAAATTCTCTCTTGTCCGTGTCATAAAATCGAACTTTTTCGCGGCCCTTTTTATTCATAAGTAGTGGATTAAAATAGCAGAATATCTCTGAAGATAAATAGATACCAGAGATCTGAACTAATATAGTAGAGGGGAGATTGAAAATGAGTATCGGTGCAAGTTCATATCTGAATTCAATCGAAAGAACACTAAAACGATCTGATTCTAATCTTTCGAAACTGGGACTAGCAAACATTTCTTTAAGATAAATAATTCTGCAATTGAATTTTAGAAGTTGGCAAAACTGAAATTAATTAAAAAAGAAATTTTAATTCAAACCCGGACGGAAATAAACTCATTTATCACCAGTTCAAGCGAGTTTCAGAGCAAGAAAGAGGAGTTGCTAGAGAATGGAGAGTTGAGCGAGAATTCTAATGAATTGTTGGTGGAAAGAATGATTCATAAAGAAGGAGAAGAGAGACACGATGAAGATGAAGACGGAGATGACGAAGAAGATGAGGAAGATGAGGAAGATGAGGAAGATGATGAAAATGATGAGAAAGATGAGGAAGATGATGATGGAGATGACGAAGAAGATGAGGAAGATGAGGAAGATGATGAAAATGATGAGAAAGATGAGGAAGATGATGATAATGGAGATGATGGAAATGAGGAAGATGTGAAAGATGATGAAAACGATGAAAAAGACTATGAAAAAGATAAGAAAAAGATAGAAGATAAAGAAAAGAAAGAAACTAATAATTATGCAACATTTTTACCTTATGAATTAAGACATGCTATTAATCCTAAACCTTTATTTTATCGTCACAAGAATGAAATAAAATTTACTCAATTTCATGAGGGATTCAATTGGAGTTATGATTATCTTATGTTCCTAATTGAAAAATTTAAAGATTATGAATATTTTACTTATGTTTCATATTATCATAAAAAGAAAGGATGGTTACATACAAAACAATATTTGATGTCAGTTGATGGAAGAATATATAGTCTTATTAATAATAAATATTTGAAACCAATACTTCTTAAAACTGGTTATACAGTAACTCATATACGAATTAATTCTCAAACATATCGGATTTTAAATCATGTTGCTGTTTCTGACAGTTTTATAGTAAATTCTCATTCGTTCATTCAAAAAAATCATATTGATGGAAATAGAAAGAACGCGAAGTTAATAAATATTATTCCATGTACTACATCCGACAATAATAAACATTCTCATCATATTACAAAACATAAAAACGGTGTAAAAATCAACAAATGTAATTTAAATGGAGAATCAATTATAATTATAAATACGATAATTAAGGCTTATGAAGATGCGCTTCAAGATAATTTGAAACTTACAAAAACTCAATTCTTCAGACATATGAATAAATTAAAGGATATACGTACCAAAAATTTTATCTATAAAAGGATATCAAAAATTGTAAAACCGGAAAAATTTATACCAAAAACGAATGAAATTTGGGTAGAAATATTAAATTATGAATCGATTGAGGACGGAGAATTAAAAGTTTATGATTTTCCAAATTTATTCATAACAAATTATGGGAGATTATTTCATTCTAATACTAATAATTTATATAAACTAAGTACAACAACCGGATACAATACCATAAATATAAATATAAATAAACCAGATCGTAAAAACAAATTTTGTAAAATAAGTAAGCTTGTAGCATATTATCATATGGCAAATTTTATATATGACGACGATAATGTGAGACATTCTATTCAAGAATGTATTATAGATCATGGTCTGTTGGGAACATTAAATGATTCAGTATGGAACTTAATGATAGTTACTCCTAAAAGAAATACAGAACTTATATATTTAAGAGGAAGTAAAACCTATAAAGCTATAGCAATAAAAGACTCAACAACTAAACAAATTAAACAAATATGGTACAATATGAAAGCTTTATCAGATGCATTAGATAATAATTCTAGACAAAATTTAGGTCCATATTTAAATACCAATCTAACATATAAAGGATATATATTTGAATATACTACTGAAGAAATTTGTAAAAAATTTGCAGAACAACAAACCATAACATTATATACTGAATATTTGGGAGGAGGATATACTTATTATTTATGGTCATATGAACAAAATTTGTGGGATGTTTATTATACCATGTTTGAAATTGCAAGAATATTCAAAGTTAATTTAAACAAATTTCAATATTATATGGCTAAATATAAAAATACTATTAAAGATTATCCAGGAACAAATTTAAAATATATAGAATTTGTATATAATAATGTACCTTGTAGAGTAATTTATGGCAAACTTTTAGTTATGGATAAAGAGATTGTAATACGAGAGAATAAAAAATGGTTTGATGAGTGTGAACACTACAGAGAGTAAATTATTTCGTTCATAATGAACGAAATACCAAATAATTATTTACACATCTGTAAAATAACTATGACTGAAGAGGTTCAGATTTCTGATTTCTTCGGATCATATCCATCTAATGAAACAGAGATCTTTTTCAATCCGAATTCAAATGTTGGAAAGAACTTCTCTTCTCTAATAGCTGCAAAGCAAGAATTTGCAGAGCTTAAACCCGAATCTGTAGAACCTGTCCCGAAACGAGGAGAGTTATATAAACATCAAGAATTTGCTAGAAGAGCAGCTTTAGAATATGATAGACTTTTTTCCATTGATGAGCCTGGAACTGGAAAAAGTTGTATAATCAGCGCAATCTCAGAAACATTCAAGAATGCTTACCTAAAAAGTCCTAAAGATGTCACATTAGTAAACAGAGCTATAATTCTAGTAAAAAACAATTTTCTCAAGACTAATATTTTGTCGGCCATCACATGTGTTTGTACGGATAAAGTTTATGAAACAGATGAAGTGAAGAATGCAAAAGATGAAAAGTCTTTAAAAACAGCGATTAGTCGTGCTGTAGGATCCTGGGCCACTATCATGACATATTATCAATTTGCTAAAATGATTCAGAGTATAACATCAGAAGAGGAACTCGACAGATATATGAGCCGTGTTGTGCTTTTCATAGATGAGTTGCACAACACGGCTTCATTGGCAGACAAAAATAAGGCACAAATAGAAATCGAAGATCTAGATGATCCTGATATGGATTTCTCAAAAGAGAGCGTTTATGATAGTATTTTTCGAGCATGTCATAAAGGAAAGAATAATAAAATCTACGGATTTACGGCCACACCTGCTTTAAATAAGGCGAGCGACATTCGTCTTCTAATTAATTTGTTTCTCCCTCTTGATCACCTGATGCCTAATTGGTCAGATGAAGTATTTGATAATATAACTTTAGAACAGATATATCCTTATTTTGCTGGCCTAATATTGTATATAAAAGCATTAGATACGGGTGCTTATGCAACTGATCCAGAAGATGCCGTCGAGATCAATGATTTCTATAGTAAAGTTGTTCCTGCTTCTATGTCAGAGAGACAGTATTCAGTTTATCTGCAATCTATGGGCGGAGATCCTAAAGATATAGCTGTAAATCAAGTTTCTGAAGCTTCAGATAAAAAGGCGGCTTTCTTCGATAAACAACGTGCTATTTCTAATCTTATTTTTCCAGACGGATCTTATGGTGCTCGCGGAGGAGAGAAATATATATATCGCGTCGGAGAATCTGGAGATGTATATGCAATTAAGAATGATCCAAATGGAGAAGCATTCAAAAAGATTTTACGATCACCCGATCTAGCAGATTACTCTCCTAAATTCGCAGAGATAATTAAAATTTGTCAAGAGAGCTATTCGGGTGTAGATCCTTCACAAATAGAGCTCGATGTCAATAAAGGTGTCGTTTTTGTGTATGTACCAGATTTTGTACTTGGTTCTGGTGTAGTAGCTTTGGGATTAGCACTTGAAGAGAATGGTTACAAGAGATTTTATGAAACTAAATCTATATTCGTTGCAGAGGGAGATACGCGAGTAGTAACTCCTTGTCCTCCAACAGAGAGGAGTAATAGAATACGAAAAGTACGTATTGATCGTGCACCAAGATATGCACTTCTAACAGGAAATACGCCAGATAATGTCTTACGAACAATCTTAAATACCATCGCTTCATACGACAACAGATATGGCGGTTATTTATCTGTTGTGATTGGCTCTCGAGCGAGCCGTGAAGGTATAAATATTTTAAACGCGGTGAAATTCGTCAGAGTCTCTAGCGGCTGGAACGCCAGTACAGATCTGCAAGCTCGTGAACGTATCTTTCGAGCCACTTCCCACGAGACACGTATAAAAGAGATAAGAGAATATCGTAGATCACAAGGAATCATAGAAGAGAGAACTTATCTTCCTATTAAAGTTTATAATTTTGCAGCTGTCTATTTGGGAAGACCTGAGGGAGAATGGAAAGGCGATATATTTGATAAACCTAACTTTGATCTTGTTGATATTCAGATGTATAAAAGATCAGAGATAAAAGATAGACAGATTCGTCGTATCATGAGATTTATGAAACAGTCGGCTATAAATTGTGTCATAAATAAGGAACGTAATATCCGTCAAAATGATGTACCAGGAAGCCCTACTTGTGACTACACTACTTGCAGTTATTCGTGTGCTTATGAGTCTCCTGTTCAACTCGACTTTAAGACAAAGATACTCTTTTACAGTGATAAGGAAGTGAACGATTGTGTTACAGAGATCAAGAGACTCTTTACAATTAACTACTCTCTCCATGTTTCGAAGATCTATGAATTGATTCCGAGTGCAGATAGACGATTTGTACTACTTGCTTTAGAGAAGATGATCAACGAGAACATCAAAGTGCTTGATCGGCTCGGTATCTCTGGATTTCTTCGCGAAGGCTCAGAGGGTCTTATCTATATTGAGAAAGATCCTTTCATAGCTAATAGTAATCAAGAGAATGCTATATATAATCAAGTTATTATCGGTACACTCAATCAACACACTAATCTATTCAATGATTATGTAGCAGAACAACAGGCTTCTGAGGTTGGCGTACTGATTGATAGATTGAAGAGAATTCCACCGAGTCAACTTGATACAGAGGAGTTTGAGAACTCTATACTGAATTTACCATTCGGTACTAAAGTTGCTCTACTCGAAAACGTTCTGCTTGGTTCTTTTCAAGAACCAAGGATTCGAACCGCTGGTTCGAATCTGGCTCTCTCAGAGAGATCACCATTCGACGAGAAGATTCTTCATCTCTTTGAGAATTTCATCTATATTTTCAATGAGCCTCTGAACGATTTGGAGTTGACAAAGAAAGAATTTGTCGAGAGAGGGAAAGGAAGAGGTCGAAAATCAAATGAATTCAAAATTGAAACTAAGAGATTAAAAGAGATGAGTATCTCCTCGCCCTCTTCTAATATAGGAGAGGAAGTGATAGTTCACTCATTCCTTACTATGAAAGAGAGATTGACTCATTATGCGGATGTTAATAAATTTATGCAGGCGAAAGGTCAGTTGAGAATCTATAAAGCAAGTGAACAGGAGGGTTGGCGAGATGCAAATATATTCGAGAATCATGTCTATAATCTAAAGATACAGAATGAGCTTCAGAATAGAACAAGTCAGTATTCAAGATTTCCCATCTATGGTATTCTGCTTTCACCTGGTAAATTTCGAATCAAAGATAATACAAAAGTGGATGATCCAAATGATAAACGATATGGAAAGCCGGGTGAGGTCTGTTCCTCCTGGGATAAATTTGAATTGATAGAGCTCATGTATAAATTGAGAATCCCTTCACCTGTTGTCGGATTTGCAAACAGAAATGATATGATCAATTATCTGTTTAATAAAGTGTCAACTGTCAATTTAAACCAATTTCCAGATGATTACCTTCGATACATCTACGGCTTCTATATAACTGAGTCGACTGTTCATGATATGTGTAATATTCTGCAATCTGTACTGGAAGCTCAAGGGGCGATGTTCAAAGGAGTGAATGTTGGTTCGGCTGTAACAAGCAGAGCTCCCGTGACTCAACCCTCTAGTCTAACTAGCTCTCAGATTATATTCGCTCCTGCTCTTCCTTCTCCTCAATTTGCTGCTCCTGCTCCTCCTGCTCCTCAATTTGCTCCTGCTCCTCAATCTGCTCCTGTTCAAGCACAAACTCAATTTACTCAACCTCAAGTTGCTCCTCAATTCACTCCTCTTGTTCAATTTGCTCCTGTTCCTCAATTTGCTTCTGTTCAACCACAACCTCAATTTACTCAACTGCAATTTACTCAACCTCAAGTTGCTCCTCAATTCACTCCTGCTCAATTTGCTCCTGTTCAATTTGCTCCTGTTCCTCAATTTGCTCCTGTTCAACCACAACCTCAATTTACTCAACTTCAATTTACTCAACCTCAAGTTGCTCCTCAATTCACTCCTCTTGTTCAATTCGCTCCCGCCCCTCAATTCGCTTCTCAACCTACTCAACAACAACAACAACAACAACAACAACAACAACAACAACAACAACAACAACAACAACAATTCTATCTCCCACCCTCTACAAATATTCTACAACCTACACCTTTTACTCAAGCTGCTCAAATGAGTTATCGTTAACTATTCCAATTTTTGATTTTGAAATCAAAAATTACATGATAGTATCTAACTCAATACTGATCTCATATTTCTTCAAGTATGAATTGAATCCTCCCAGAATCAGCTCGCGACTATTCTTCTCAAATGATTTATCCGGAGAGCCATAAATCGATTTCGATACTGAATCGATTAGATTTTCGACTGATCCTGCCTGATTATCGAATACAGCAGGTTCGGTCTCATTTATATGATTAATTAAAGTGTAGATAAGTCTTATATCATGTTTAGTCAATTGAATTCTCTGACAAGTGGAGGTCAAGAATTGAATGGCAATTGATGTCAGAGCTTTCGCATCATAAGGTTGGAATATAATTCGATGTGGAAATCTTCTCGGGATACCCTCGTTCGAATTTCTCCATTTCGCCTCCATCTCCTTCTCATAACCGGCCACTATCATGAAACAGAGCGGTCTCATCTTATCTATGAAATTAATAATCTCTGTTATCGCTTCATCTCCATGATTGATAGCCTGATAGAAAGCATTTTTCGAGGAGCCTAATTGATAACACTCATCTATGAAAACAGCTGAACCCAGTGTCGATAACAACAATTTTCTTGTCATCTTCTGTGATTCATTCACATAAGCCGTTGTATAGTGTTGGGGAGTAGTAATATGAATATGGTCTCGTAGAATCATACCAGATTTCGCATAGACAAACGAGATCACTTTAGCAATCTTTGTCTTGCCGCTCCCGGCCGGACCATTCAATTCAATGTGTTGAAAAGAGTTGAGGAAGGTTTGTGGATTCTGAGCAAAAGCGTAGAGTCTCAAAGCAAGAAAATCTTTCATCTCTTTTCTTCCCAAAATAGAATCGATACCGCTCTTTCTATCAGTTAAGGCAGTGATCAATCCCTTCTTGCAGTAGTTCTCATCAATTAGTTTCTCTCTTGCTATAATCTCTTTATACAAAAGTCCAAGCTCAGCGATTGTCGTCTCCAGTATCTTTGTCTCATCATGAATATTCATAATTGATGAGAGAGGTGATTGAATCTCTTTCGGTTTTACTGCTTTCAACTCCTCTTGAAACTGTTTACGAATCTCAAATATCTTCCTCTTGTAGATCTTACAACTCTCTTTCATCGCCTCTGTGTATTTACTGATGAATTTTGGACTCAGATACCAATTCTTAAATTTCTCATATGTGATCTCATTCGTCTCTTGAACTGCAAACTGATTGATCTTGATACCGATCTCATCTGATTCAAGATCAGTACTTGAGATATCGTATACGACAGAAGCAAGAGTATCTTGGCCCTTATCGGAGTTGGGTCTCTCAGGATCGAGCTCAACAGGAAAACAATCATCAAGATTGGAAGCATCCTCTTCAATCAGAGCCTCCTCCTGACGAGATGAGTAATAGACATAAAATGCGAATGCGATTATACCAATTATAATTGCAACTAAGAATAATTTTCCGAATGTGTCGTTATCATCATTTACCAACTCGCGATAGATGTAGAAGAGAATTAGACCTAATGCTAATATATAAAAAAGCGTGATAGTGTCAACATTCATTTTATGTAGAAGTATTTATTTTAAGTATTTTTGAAATATTCATATCTGAATCGTTGAGAGCATTTTTGAAGTTCAGAGCTTCGTGGTTATACCCTAAAGATAATTTGATTTGAGAACTCTTATTGAAATTTCTATTGAAGAGAAATTTGATATATGCTGCTCTCTCTAAATCAGTTGTATGTATTACAAGTATTATACAGTGTTCGTTATAGAATCTTATAATGAAATCTTCAAAACTCAACTGTTCCAGGATCTGATAAAATTCAGATAAAGAAGTTAGTGTTAAAGAGAATCTCCATGCTTCTCTATAGAGAGGAAAATTTTTCTCAATCGGGAAAGTTAACTCGAATTGACCATTAGATAATTGTTTCATATGACTTTTTTGTTCTCCTGAATAGGAGCTCGGAAAGAGTTGAAGCTGAATGTAAGAATCAATTTTGGAATTCAGTTCGACTATAAACTCCTGTAGAGCCTCATCAGCAAATAGAGCCGGTTCCTCGAAGAATAAATAGAGATCATTTGTAGTCGGTCCAGTGACATAAACGAGTTGAGAAGTATCTATCTTTGAATTTCCAGAGAGCAGAGCTCTACTGGAGGTACAAGAGCAAGATTCATCTCCAGAAGTCTTTTGACTAAATTGTCTTATACCCAGTTCTCTAACTGCATCTTGCAAAAATCCCTTTGTGATTGAAAGAGGGATATGCTCCCTGACCAAATCTTTTGAGCAGATCAACATTGCTCCTTTTGGAATATCTATAATAGGAAATTCAAGCTTCTCTTTCATATAGACTTCCGTCACTCCATATTTAAGAATATACGTCAGATTATATTTTGTTCTCTCAACATTCAGCTCTCTTTTCAATTGAAAGTAGAGATTCGAATCAAGATATTCGTTGCAATAGAATTGAAGCAGAGAGACTGTAATGATTAAATCTCGATCTCTGTCCAATTTTTCTATTGATAACCAGACTTCAGGTTCATTCTGATGAGCAGTCACTGCAACATCATCTTGCCCAGCTGAAAATTCGACTCGAAAGTATCCTTCTGGTTCCTCTGGTTGAATAAATAGAATATATCCGTTCGATAGAAATAGAGTCGGCTGATCATCTTGTATCTTTGTTAGTAGAGTTCGAGATTCTTTTACATTCAGCAGAACAGAAAACATTTTTAGTTGCAAATTAAAAATGAATAGCGAAAATTTAATTGCGAAAGATGATTCATGGATTCTTGCAGCTCTTTGCGAATACAGTATCAGAAACAATTTTGATATGAGTTCTGTTGCAGTTAAGAGATTGAAAGGCGATCGGGTTGAAATACGACTTAATTCCAGAGAGCTCTCTCCCGAGGACTCTACTGGAAGAGAAGTTGGTAAAATTCAATCTTATATCTATTGTCATGCTGCACTCTCCGGTCAAGCTTATGCAGATGTATCACTTTTCCCCGATTCTTTCATTTTAGATCTTCTTTACCTCTATCCTCTTGAGAGTTTCTCCAGTGGAGGGTACAAGTCTCTGATCTCTAAAATAATATCTCAAATTCAACTCAATTCTATTATTCGATTCAACGAGTTTCCTGTTCTATTCAGCGATCTGGAAGAGAATTTGGCAAGAAGAGCAACTGATTTGCTGATCGTTCGTTTAAGAGAGAGAATCTCTGTAAGATTCTCTGATTCAACTCTGTATATTGAGGCTTGTGGTTATCTTCAGATTCAAGAGATCTTGAAACTATTCGGAGAGTGTTGTGTGGAAGCTAAAATTTCGGAAGGTCTCGTTGAGAGAAACTCTGCGCTCAAAGGTCCCGTTGAGAGAATAAAGAGAAGAGAAGATCAGAAAGTTGAGAGATTCGATGTTCCTCTCTACTATATAACTTATGAAATTGATAATGAGATCTTAACTGAGTATTATCTCAAATCATCAGATAGAAAAATAATTATACGAGAGGAGAAGAGAGAATTCAATCAAGAGAGATTCGATGAGTTGCAGAAACTATTGATCTCTGGCGAACTTTTCACAAGAGAGGCTAAAAATATACTGAGAGCCTATCCAAATTTTGTTCCGAGTACAGGTATTCATTCATTCGAACCACCTTCTCACTCGGGTTGAGGTTCGATGGGTAATTCGAACCATCGAGCTAATCTCTTCTCAAGAATTTCCAGATAGGATCGAAGATGGATGATTTCATCTCCTCTTTATTCCTCTCACTAATCTCCAACATCATCTCCAAATTCACTGCAAAATGCTCATAAAAGCAATGCCATGTCATAAGTATCGGCTTGATGGCACACATCACATGAAAATTCTTTATTGAACTGAAATCATTCATCAGCTTAGTCGACCAGAAGTCTTCGCTCTTAAGAAGAGGTTTCAGATGCTCTGGAATATTATTATAATGTGCTAGACTCTCAATCTCTCTGTACTCTTCTATCTGATCTATTAGAGTCTCCCGAAGGAAAATAACTGGTCGTGAATTGAGATTCCAGTAGTCTCCTCTGAGTTCGAGTTCGTTATACTTATCTTGTGCGATCTCGATAACAATCTTGAGACGAATATCTACCTTATCTCTCTTTTCGCGAGTTATACTCGTCGGCTCATTATCTATATCGATCAGACAGATCTCATGAATTCGATAGAGAATATAGGTGTCATCTTCTACATCAAGGACATAGTCATTGATCGCAATTGGAAGAGTTGTCATGATTTAGATTTTTAAGAATAAGGAAAAATGATATTTCTAAATTTCTTCATTTTGAATTAAAGAGAGACTCGTGAGAGAATGGAGGAGGCTCTCTTCTATACAGATGGATCAGCAAAGGACGAAATTGCAGGGATCGGAATAGTTGCATTCAGAGTAGCAAAGCTCTCTGTTTCTGTTTCGGAAACCGAAATAATTCGCTTAGATCATTACGAATCCGTAAAAGGTAAATGTAACCATCAGAGAGCAGAGCTCTTAGCTATTATGGTAGCGCTCGAATCACTACCTAAAACATCAACTTGGTCAGTTCAAGTCTATTCAGATTCTGATTACAGTATCAAATGCTGCACTGAGTATATTACAACTTGGAAACTTAATGGATTCAAGACGGCTGCAAAGAAGGATGTGAAGAATCAAGATATTATAATGAGGATAGATTCTTGTATGCAACTTCATAATGTACACTTTATACATGTTCCTGCTCATTCAGGTATAGTATACAATGAAGTGGCAGATAAATTGGCAGAGAGAGGTCGCTTAGAGAATGTATAATATTCTTTCGACTATAAAAAGAATAAGAATAAAATGAAGTTGCAGATAAGCTAGAAGAGAAGAAGACTAGAGAATGTATAATATTTTTTCGACTATAAAAGAATAAGAATAGAATGAAGTTATATTTATTTCTGTTAACAGAAATAAATGATTGAAGATTCTCTTACTAAATTGTCAAAAGAATCCAATAATACAATCTATCAATTCAAAATGAAATTATATGAACTCTGTTCTACAAATGAACTTCTATTAATCAGTGGAAAGACACAGAGCTATACTCAACTGGAGAGCAAGAGGGTAGTAGGTAGACCAGAGCTACAGAGTTCTATTATATGTGGTAGCACAAATATGAAATTAAAAGAGGAGGTCTACTCGTTTCTACAAGATCTGAGAGATATCAATCTCTTCAAAAAGATGGCATCTGATAGTGAAGAGACGAAGATCTTAATGAGAGATTCAGAAACAAATAAGAATAAGAACATCTTTGTTATCTCATTCAAGATGGAGAGTGTCTCCTCTTGGATCTTCTGGTCAGAGCGAAAGTTGATTATTACAACATACGAGGCTGTTTTGCGAAATTAATTTGTTTTATTCTTTTTAAAAAAGAATAAAAGTAAATGGACAAGATAATAATAAACGGAAAGGAATTTGATCTTTCATCAAAATTGAAACTTAAATAAAATTAAGAAGAGGATGAAAAATTTCAGAAATGACGGATGAACCGTATGAAATGGATATGAGTCCTGAAGAGTCTCCGATGAAAGAAGAGAAGATTCATACTGATAATTGGGTCGATGTGCAACAGTCACATATTAATTATCCCTCCACTTTCGACGCTCCAGATATCACAGATATCGCTGCCGTTCGTCCGGGAAATCTTGTGAAGATTTCGTTCCCTGGTTCCATCCGAAGCCCGGGCGAGAGGTTCTGGGTTGAAGTCACAAAGTGTGAAGAACAGGGAGGAAACGCGTTCTCGAAACGATTCGTCGGCATAGTGAGTAATATTCTCATCTTTGATCGACCTTATAACAGAGGCGATCTAGTGACATTTGTTGGTCGCAATATTTATGATATAAGACCAGAATGAAGTTGCTTCTGATAAGAGATTTCTATTAAAAGATAGAAATCTGAATTGTTATAAATTTCTATCGAATAGAGAAAACAATGAACTATCAGGATCTAATCTCTAGCTACTATGATATTATGAAAAATAAGATTCCTCTCTGTATGAAAGATAAGAAGAAGCTTCTACCTGCTGAAAAGATGACAATGTTAAGTCTGATCGCTGGAGAACAACAACAACTCGATAAAGAGATTTCAGATGCAACACAGAAACTTATTCAATTGAAAATTCTGAAGGAAGAGCTAGAGAAGTTGTAAAAAGAACATATTTCTATCTTTTGATAGAAATCTGAATTGTTATAAATTTGTATCGAATAGAGAAAACAATGAACTTGAGTAGTTCAGTTTCTGGAATGGATCTTGATGCGCATCATGCACAAAAGAAGAACGAGATGATGAAACTGGAAAAGATTCAGCTCTTACGCGAACAATCTCCAAAATTAACAGAGAGTCAGAAAGAAGAGCTGAAAATCTTCATTGGTAGAGAATGGATAGAGGCTCAAGCTCAGATTACCAAGGCTACAGAGAAACTGTCAGCTTTGAAAAAAATGAAAGAGATGGCTGAGGAATTGTAAAAACAATTAATTTCTATCAAAAGATAGAAATTAAGCCCAAATAGCCTCATTTTCCGAATTTCTCCTAACATCTAAAAAACTGAAGTTTAAAAAAATAGTTAAAAGTAACTCAAATACCCAACGCCTTTACGGTTCTTTCGAAACTATGAACATTCACCAGAAAATTGTTACCAAGATTGCGGAGACTTGTTCCGAGTATGATCTCAATCCGACCACTGATCAGTTTCAACGATTCAAGAACGAGGTCCTCGATCTGCTTCATGCAGAAGATATCGCGACGAATTCACGCAATCGAGGAACTCGTTGCCGCGGAGTCACCAGAGCTGGTATTCGGTGCAAGCGTCACGTTCATGGTTGGTGCTCAAAGCATAAGCACCAAGAGAAACTGCTTCATTTGAAAGAGGAGAAGAAAGAAGTTCGTAGTGGCGAATGGATCGAACCTGTTCCATTCTCCTTTCTCGTCTCTGAAGAGAATCCGGTTCCCGACAAGAAATTCGAAAACAATTCGCGTTGCAAATTTGTCTCGAAGAGTGGATTCACCTGTGGCCTCTTCGCGAAACCGGATTGTTGTTTCTGCATGATTCATGATCTTCCTGCCAACAAGAAAGAGGAGAAGATGTGTTCTCACTCAATTCGAGATGGCTACACGATTGGAATCTGTAATCGCGCGACTCTTTCAGATTCGGATTTCTGTCCTGAACATCAGGTCGTTCGAAAAGAGGACGACGATGAGGAAGAGAAGATCTCGAAGGACGACGAAGAAGATGAGGAGGAAGAGATCATGAAGAGAGAAAGAGAACTAATTGAGACTGAAGAGGATCTTGCTTCATTCCAATGCAAATATACCATCAAGAGAGGTGACAATACTGGAAAGTTCTGCAAACGAGAGAGCATTGGAGCAACACATCTCTGCAGCTGGCATCAGAAGAAAGTATAAGGGTTGGTAGTGCGAGCGAATAAAAAGCAAAACAAACACTAGAAAACATTAAAAATTTTGATCTACGGATCAAAATATTAAAACTGATGATTTAAAAAATAGTTAAAAGTAACTCAAATACCCAGCGCCTTTACGGTTCTTTCGAAACTATGAATCCTATCCAAATCAAAAAGATCGTCACCGAGATCAAGGAGGAGTCGGCTCTCTTCGAAAAGTTTATGGAGAATCTGAAGACACTTCAGACTGGCCAAACAGAAGTTGAAGACAAATTTGCTCAGTTTGAGCGTTTCGTCAAGTCGCACCTCAATTCGACAAAGATTGTTGGAGTCGGTCCTCAAAAGAAATACTCCGCAGTGCCCCGCTGTCTTGGACGATGCATAGGAGGAAAGCGTTGCAACCGTCGAACAAGTGATTCTACTCATCTCTGCTTCTTTCATCGCAAGCCAGTTCCATCGGCTTTTGCTGAAGAGACTGTCGACAAAAAGAAAGGTCGTTTTTATGAGAAGAACGAATCTTATATCAATCAATTGGCCGAGAAGAAGAAAGAAGAGAACTCAACTCTTCTCAGAGTTGTTTGCGAGTATGTATTCAGCCGAGGATTGCGACAAGGAGAGAGGTGTGAAAAGTTCATTGAGGCAGGCACAGAGTTCTGTTCTGAACATGCGAAGAAAGAAAAGGAAGAAGTGAAGCAGTGCAAGCACATCATGCAACAAGGATTGCGACAAGGAAAGAAATGTGAAAAGTTTGTGAAGAACGGCACGGAGTTCTGTCATGCACACACGCAACATCTACCAGCAAAGAAATCACTCTGCTCTCACACAATGCAAGATGGCTACACGATTGGAATCTGCAATCGCGCGACTCTTCCAGATTCGGATTTCTGTCCTGAACATCAGATCGTTCGAAAAGAGGATGAGGATGAGAACGAAGACGAAGAGATTGAATAAAAAGAAAAAGCAAAACAAACATCAGAAAATCTCAAAAAATTTTGATCTACGGATCAAAATAACAAAACTGATGATTTAATAAATTTTATAAAGGAGTATAAACCCTACGCCTTTCACGGTTAATGTCAGTCCAAAAGGAAATTATCGCTCAGATCTCTGAGATTTGCGAGAAACATTCAGATGATGTCACTGAGACATCTCTTCTTGAGTTTAGGAGAGAAGTTCTTGCTCTTCTTTATTCAGAGAAAGAGATTGCCGACGAAGATAAGATTCAAGTAATCTGTTTCGGAATCACCAAGGCGGGTATTCGATGCAAGCGTCGTGCTTTCGGAGCCTCCTTCTGTTCAAAGCACAAGAGTCAGAAGATTCATCCTCCTCTTCCTCCTCTGAAATCATCGAATCACAACGATGATGGAGAGGAGGAAGAAAAAGACGAGTCTGATTACGATACAGAACATTCCGATGAGGAGAAGAAAGAGGAGGATCTTCTCGAATTTGAATGTAAGTATCAATTCACGAAAGGTTGTATGTCTGGAACATTCTGTAAACGTAAAACTGTTGGAGAGACACATCTCTGCAAGTTCCATCAGAAGAAGTGAAGAAAAATTAAACAAACAAAAATTTTGATCTACGGATCAAAATCAGACTAGAGTCAAAAGATACAAGAGAACATTCTGAATATCTTTTAATCTTACGTTCGCCTCTCGCTCAGATAGCCCCATAAATATCTCTGCATCTTCGATCTTCATAAAATAGGATAATCCTCTTCTATAATATAACTTCTCTTTCAACTTTTCGCGCCAGATCTTGTGTCGCTGCAGAATCAGATGAAGAGTTGTAATAGGCATCTCGACAATTATCGGCATCAATCTCGAATTTGAGAATATCTCTATCTTGATACTTTTCTCTAATCTCTCACTGATTATAAAATAACCAGGTAAGAAATGAGTTCGAATTTTTCTATTTTCACTTGACCAGACTCTTGCCAAATAATATAAAGTATGAATATCTAATTCTGCATTCATTTGCTTTTACTCGTCACTCCTTAAATTGTGGAAGAGAAATATTTTTAGTTGTAGGATCTATATTGCATTGAACAAAATATCCTTTTCCGCTCTTCGAAATAACTGTCTTGATGCGATTATTTGACCGATGACTCGAGATATAAGGCTGCAGTAGAGGGTCTATTCGATCTTCTGATATCTCTCCTCTCCGTTTCATTCTCTCATACTCATCGAGTGGAATCTCTGTAAGTTCGTAGTTGTTTATCCTCATTGGCATCTGACGATTGATTGGATAGAGAGAATAGACTCTACGAATAAGAGCATCGAGAATATCATAGAGTTGTGCTACATCTCTTCTTAGATTGCTGATTTCTGGATCGACCACAGGGGTTTTCTGTGATTGATTCTCTAATCTTGACTTTATTTTCTCTATCTCTTGTAGAATAGATGTATCATCATAGTTCCCATTCCGGGAACCGAAATTTCCCATTTCGTGCATAGTTACGCTATTGTTACTATTAGTCTCTTTCTCTTCCTGACTCTCAACAAACTTATTGAAAGAATCGATATTTGCCGGAGATAAACGAATCGGTCTCCAAGATTTATCAGGTATAACTATCTCTAGACTAGATAGAATCTTACCGAAATGAGGCTCATTTCCCTCTGAGTCATAAACCTTGCTAGTTCCGAGAGGTCCCAAGGGTGCGTAGAGAAGATGATAAGTACCTCTATCGGTAGCCACAAATAATGGATTCACTCCAAAATCTGTTGTCAATTTGCCTTCAACTGGTATAATCTCATTGATAAAATCTGGCTCCTCCTGAAGATCAACTGCACTTAGAATATTACGACCAGGGTTATAATAGACCACTTTGTTTGCAGGGATCCCGAATCCTAACGTGAACTCCATAACTTTTAATTTCGTATTTTAATTTATTTCAACTGATTTCTAATTGATCAGAAAACTCTATCTAAATAATTTAACAGTAATAAAAGATGGCTGAACTTACAAATCTGATAAATACGTTGCGTCAGTATACCTCTGAGAGAAACTATTCTCTTGTAAGCAGACCCTCTTGTTTAAAATTTGTACGCAACTATTCTCAATTCCTTGATGCTCTTGTTAAAATCGATTCGCTCATCGGCTTGGCTGAAGCTAAATATAAGATAGCTCTTCTGGTACAGAGTTTTATCATAAACTATAAATTAGAAGGAGTACCAGTTCATTCAGAGAAGATGAATGTTTTCTTATGTGGTGCATCAGGGTGCGGGAAGACCCTTCTCGGTCAATATCTGGCCCAACTCTTTGCAGCCAGTGGTTGTATAGCTGAGAAGAGCGGTGACGTATTTGAGATAGAGAAGGAGGGTCAGAAGAATCCTGTTTCGCAGAGTAACCCAGCGATTCACAAGGAATTCATAATTAATTTGGGACCTTCCCCACCGCCGAATGATAATGAAAAGATAGCACTTAAGACTAAACTGGCTCATTATCGTGCCAGATTAGCTAAAACCGACTTAGCTATTATTCAGCTGCTTACTCAATTCAACAATGTGAGAAAGAAGATAGGAGCTAAAAATGAAGCTGAAGAGGGGAATATCCAAGCAAAATTGCAGAAGATTAAGTTGGTTCTGAAATCCTGCATATCAGAAGATGCAAATCTGACTCTGAATGCGTTGAAAGAATTGATGGCTACTAAAAAGAACACCGATTCGATTGTTCCAGTCACTGTTCCTACTCTTCCTGGTCGACCGAACACTTTTGAATTGAGAAACTCAACTCAACTGCTTATAACTTCCTCCTCGAATTCTAGCTTAATAGAACAGAGTTCTGAAAAGCCAGATCTACCCCCTGATCTAGAGAAAGAGGTTGAGATAAAATTTGTTGTTCTGACAAGAGGAGATGTGATAGGTAAATATCAGGGTCATACAGAAGAGAAGATCAGAAAGATCTTAAACAAATATATAGGAGGAGTGATTATGTTTGATGAGGCTTATGCACTTACTACGGGATCATATGATGATTTCGGTCAGATAATTCTATCAGAGATAGTGAATTTTATGACGCAGCATCCAGGTAAGATTATATTCATTTTTGCAGGTTATAAAGAGACAATGAAACATATCTTCGAAATGCAACAGGGCCTACAGAGACGTTTCGAAATGACTATTGAGATTGCAAACTACACATCTGACGAACTTGCTGATATCTTCGTCGGTCAAGTGAAACAGTTGGGATTAGACTGTGAAGAGATTAAAGAGAGGATAAAAGACTTCTTTAAGGTGAAGAGGGAGCATTTTCCAAATTCTGGAGGATCGACTTCGATTTTCGCTGCCTTGTTAAAGCAGAAGATCTATTCTGATGTCAATCTTCTAGCCTCCGCACTCGACGATAAAGTTGGAAAGCAGGAGTTTGGAAGCTTTAGAAAAGTGACAATGAACAGGTTGAACGAGGCTTTTGAACTCTATCTGAACAATAGCGTATTTCACACTTATAAAGATAAATGTGAAAATTTGAGTTATTTCAATTGATAGAATCTCTTACGTATAAGAGATTCAAAAATCTGAATCTAAATTAATTTCCGACTCCTCAACAAAATGCTCTCTGCATTCGGATTCTTCACAACAGAAGCAGAGATCAAAGAGATATTTGATCTGGAGTTAGACGAATACATAGAGAAGCTGACTTATTCAGATCTCGACGTCTATGTTCTGAAAGATAAGATATTCGTCTATGAGGAGGGAAAAGAGATCATGAGTGAAGAGTATCTGGTGATAGATTTTGAGAAGCAGATGGAAGATCTGCAGGAGGTGAGTGAAGAGCTGTTTGAGGTTGCTACCCAATTTGATAAGCCTGTGAAATTTATAGTTTTATTGATGCCAGAAGAGGAGATAGAAGTTGAAGAGGCGAGTAAAATGGAGAGCAAGGTGTCTAAACTGAACAGTCTATTCGACCAATTAGAGACTTCAGACAATGAAGACGATGATTCTCCTTCCGATTCTAAACTTGTTAAGGCTTCTTAATTTTGTTCTTCTGAACAAAATTCAAATCTGCTTATCGATCTCAGCAATAATCATTCGAAATAGAGGATCATCGCCTTTATTCCTTACATAAGTGACCAATCTATCAATATCATCACGCGAGAGAGTCGATATTATATTTTCTATTATCCATCTGGTAAATTCTAAGTCATAATTCTCAATAGCTCGATATAAATCTATCAATCTTGGCTTTATTCCGAGTTCGTATAGATATTTCAGGGTCGGAAGAGAATCTATATTACCTGCATCAAATAGCTTCTTATAAGGAAGATTTGCAATACGATCTTCGAGATGAATCCGAAGAGTTACTAATCTGGTACTCATTGTTCTGTTATATAATTCGAAAGTCTCTTCTTCATCCGATTCAATCTTTTCAATCTTTTTAACAAGCCTCTTTATCAATTCAACACTTCCAGACATGAATAAATATTTTATAAATTCTGTATCAACCGATATTTGTTTGTTCGTTTCAAGATAATCTATCAATCTCAAGTATTTCTTTTCATAAGCTCTTTTATAAACAATCTGTAGATAATTAGATCTACTGAATCTGTCACTTATCTTATTCTTGAGATACCAAAGAATTAGATCTTCTGACTCTTCGTTTTTTCGTTCAAATGCCTCCCAAACAATCTCCTCTTCTACACCATTAAATTCTCTCCAACTCGGAAAGATCATCACGAAGACCTGCATCTCTGCTATATTTCTTGGAAGATAATTTCGAGGAACATAGCCGCCATTTTCCCCTGGATCACCAATCTCCTTCCAATCAAGAATACGATGATATAACCTCTTCCAATCTTTTACGGGTGCCGTTATTCTCTCATAGAGATCAGGATAATGAAGTTTGATTCGCTCTCGATACAATTTATTTTTCGAAGATCCATTGCACAACTTGCTACTGTATCTACTTGTACTACAGGCATTAATAAAATCATCATGAGGTAGAATAGCAAGAAGATGCAGGTCAGTCAGTTCTGAATCTGTGAATCGAAAATTCGGCGCCTCCTCTGGAAGAACTGGAGCAAAATCTCGAGCCACTATCTTGACATCTGAGTAGGGTACTCTATCTCCATTCGGAAGAGACCATTCTCTCTCTTCCGATGACCAAGTCAGGGAGGTATCTCTTTTAGAGAAGGTATCGTAGAGATAGAGAGTTCTACCTCTTATCTTTCTCACTTCTATCACAAATGAATTGTCATTATAGGTCAGATAGATCAGATCTCCTATTCTTGCTAATTCCGATCTTGGAGGAGAAGGGGGCGGAGACAATAGCTCTTCTGCTTCGCTCTCTTCCAAATCAAACTCCTGCATTTTAAATATAGCCAATAAATTTATTTAGCATCAATAAAATGAAGAGAGATCTCGACAACATAATTATACAGAATCTCTCCATTCTATCTAAAAAGAATTTTGATAAGACTTGTAAATTAGCAGAATTCGAATTTTACTGCAGAGGAGATCTCTCCGAGAGAGTCTACGAGGAACGAGTGAAGAAACATTTCGATAATGAATTGATAAAATACAAAGAAGAGGATATGACCTGGAAAGAATTCTACGAGAGACTCTATACACTGATCGATTATCTTCCAGCCTATTCAGATTACACTGATCCTCTAATACGAGATGCCAAGCTGATGGAGTTAGAGATTCTCTTTGCAATCAAAAAGAAATTCAACGTGAGAGATTATAATACTATAGCTATTCTTTTGGGAAAGAGAACTTCCACTGGAATTCGAGGCTCTGAATTCCAGAAGGCTCGCCAAATTCTTCTACTACTCGAGAAGGCTCGTGTCTTCCCTATCTATTTTATAAATCAGGCACAGAATGGTCATGAGACAGTTTTTACATACGGACAGAATTTATCAAGTGTTGCGGCTATTAATGGAAATTTAGATGGAGTGAAATGGTTGAAAAGATACGGATTTCTTCCGAGTAAGAAGGCGTATGAGATAGCAGAGTATAGAGGTCATAGAAATATTATAGAGTGGGCTAAATCACTTAATTTATTTTGACGAACCGATGAGTTTACGTATCTCTGACAGCTTTCTGTTCAGATACTCCTTATCATGCCCATGACAAGCGTGAAGCTCTTCATGCAGTTCTTCGTAATATTTTACGAGTTGGTTATGATTATCTAGCAGATCTGCTAGTTGAACTCTCATTCTCTTCTCATTCAACTGAAGAGTGTGTAATTGATCAGATAGATCACTGATAATACGATCAGACTCTGACAGATCAGTGCTGCTGTTATTAGTATTATAATTCCCGTCAGTAGAAAGACCTTCAGCTGATGTTCTTGCCGACTTCATTTCTTTCGAATTAAGCGAACCTTGAGATGAATTTGACATCTTCGCTTTAATATAGAAAAATAAATATATTCTATTCTTTTCTGTGAACTCAATAGAGAGATAACAAGAAGGGAGAGATAAAATAAAATTCAAAATATTTTAAATGCATAATAAAAAACGATATGTCTTGCTCCCTGAGAAATAGATGTTGCTACACTTTTGGTGATATGATCACTTATGCTTTCTTTTATGGCCATTGTTGCCAGCAGAAATTTGTCGGCGGTTCATCTCGTGTTCGAGTAATCGAAGCACCTTCTGTAGAAGATCCTGTTTCTCCATCTTCGGTTGTCAGTCGATCGCGAAATGACACCTCAAGTTCCACTTCTCGTCCAGTCTGTCTCTCATCTTCGAGTTCGAAGTCATCAAGCTGTTCAACAACAACTTCTGACGACTCATCGAGCTCTTCTAGTTCAGAGAACTGTGGAGCTGAACAAGGAGGAGCCAAACATAACTACTGGTGAATATTTTAAAGATTCTTCTTGATAAATCAAGAAAAACTAAGAGATTCAGCTATCTTAAATAAACTACATGTTTAATAAAATGATCTATTCTAATCTCTTCTCTTTTCTGTTCTCTCCAGAGACAGATTATGTTCTATTATCTATGTTCGGATTTTTATTTCATCTCCCAACTCTTATCCTTTTTCATCTTCTAACTAATTCGCATCCGAATTCTATTTCTAATCTTCATTATGCTTTAATTTCAATAGTTGGTACAGCGAGTGTCTATCTCCTGACTAGGAATATTAAAAACAGATTGATTCTCTGCTCAATCTATATATCATCTTTAGCTCTAATGAATTATAGGGAGATACAAGGATTTATCTATCTGATCGCTCCTCTCTCTTTTGTTGAACTGAGAAAATCATCGAGAGATGTTCGTCTCTCAGTTTTATACTATTTTGCAAGTTACATGGGAAGTATCTATTTGAGATCACCTCTTCTATTCTCTTTTCTGATTGTCGATCTCGTTCGTCTATTCCTTCTTCAGAAACGGATCTGGTCGATTATCAAGAGAGGCCTTTTGATTCTTCCGCCTTTCGGACAGACTCTTGTAAGAAATTCTATTATGTTTTTGAGCAAGGAACATTTGATTTCAGGTATACTTAGTAGTCTTGCCACAGCATATATTGCGACTCGAATGAATTCTCGAGCATTCTCAGAAGAGGAGATTCTTGTTATAGAAGAGTTATTTGATTCCAGACCAGAATTTATCACAAAGATCGAAGATGACGATTATGTCAACGAGTTGAAACTGTTCGGAATGATAATCTCAAATTATTGGTTTGCATTCGGAAAACATGGTTACACGTTTCTCTCCTCTTGCAAAAAGATTGAGGAGTCTACCGATTGCGCAATCTGTCTGAGTCAGACACCAATCGCTTGCCAACTTTCTTGCGAACACGCTTTCTGCCCAGAATGTCTACTCTCCTGGTCAATTCGTTCTTCCGACTGTCCACTCTGCAGGAAGAAGATAAATTGAATCTCTTTAAAATAATTTCTTCTATATGTGTAGAAACCTTACTCAGGAGATGAATTAAGATTTTAATTGGACTCCAGTAAATTCTACGCAATTTTTAGAGAAGCTTGATGTTAACATCAAGCTTGCTTAGCTCAGCAGGCAGAGCGATCCTCTTATAAGGGATAGGTCGCGGGTTCGAATCCCGCAGCAAGTATAAAATAAAGCCCAATGTTAGACATCGGGCTTGCTTAACTCAGCAGTCAGAGTGCGTTCCTTCTAAGATCGTGGTCGCAGGTGCAAATCCTGCAGCAAGCTTAATTTTGAAGCTCCATGTTAACATGGAGCTCTCTAATCCACTTTTAATGGGTGTCTCTTTGAGAGCAGGTTCAAATCCTGCATCAAGCTTAATTTTGAAGCTCCATGTTAACATGGAGCTCTCTTATCCACTTTTAACGGAGGGGTCTCTTTGAGAGTAGGTTCAAATCCTACAGAGAGCCAAATTTTGGAGTCGTCTCCAAAATCTTTAACTATTTTGTCTGAAACTCGATACCGAGCAGAAAGTCGGATTTCTTGATTCCTAAGAATCAAGAAACCAAAATTCAATGTTCCAACTGATAAGATCGGAGAGAGGGAGGTTTCTGATCATCTATCTGTGCTCCAATTATGACACTGGTATCTAAATCGCATCTACAAACATTCAGCACAAAATTAGGAACACTTTCCGAAACAGAAAATATAATTCCACAAAGAATCTGAGAGGGAAGATAGGAGAAAAACAGAAATGGGTAATTTTGAATTTTAGCATTCATTCTTGTGACCTCTTCGGAGAAATAATTGGAGAGTATCTCCATCCATGAGTAGACTGTGACTATCTCTGATACAAACCCTATAGTCTCTAGAATTCTCACCTCCATTCTATTTATCTGTCTCTTTGTATATGCTCCATCACAGATATAGACTGCAAAACTTAAAATCTCCTGTCTCTGATAAACTTTCATCATGAGTCGAAGACAAGTGATACCAACTAGCTGAAATTCATTTCGATCCAGATCAACAAATAGAGGAGAAGAGAAACATTTGAGTATACAGATAAAAGTAGCGAATAGAGTCTCATCTTTAATATTAATTCTTCCTGCATGTTGAACATCATATAGCCAGCTGATCAACATTTGGTATTGCTTGGTACTCAATTTCTCTCTGAATATAATGTAGTCTTCTGAATTGAGTCGTTGACTCTCTTGTTTATTATGTAGATTGTTTATTATCTCCGTTGCGTACTCGTCAAATTCTCCAAATTCGCCTAGATCGAATTGAGGAACCTGAGGAGCAACTGAACTAATCGTTTCAGAGAAAGGAAATCGAGTTATTCTACCCTCATCGCTCTCAGAGAATATCGGAAGATCTTCAAATTCAGAAGGGGTGAGGCCAGAGGCTTCTTGAGGCGAACTTCCCTGAATCTTCATGTTGGCCTCTTGAGGCAAACCTGAAATTTTAAGAAATTTCATGTTTTCGAACTTCTCGAGAATCGATTCGTATTTTGATTTCGACAAACTCATACTCTACTTTCAAATAGGATTAAAATTTATTAGATAATATTGAAAATAACTTTGTGATGAGATGCGTGCTGCATTCTCAAGCAACTTATCCAATCTCTGATAGATTTTATAGAGACGAGCAGAACCGAATTCTGTATTCCCCTCTCTTATTCTCCATTTACAAATCTTCTCTATAATCTTTCCTCTCAGATCGAGTAATGCAAGAGGAGAGAATTGTCTCCTCTCTTTAGTGTATCTTGAAATAAAAGCGATATCCGGACCATTCAAGATTGTAAGAAGATCATCTGTCGTGAAGAGTTCGATTCGTTCCCCTCCACTAGAAGAAGTTTTCTGTGGCAAAAAATCTAACCATTTATAGAATATAGTAACGACATTCTTACTATTATACATAGTTCGTGAATTGCTCGGTAGTTCAAACCACTCTGTAAAATTATCTTTCAGAAATCTTTTCAACATACTGAGTCGATCAGAATAGTTGATCGAATAGTTGAAATTCGGTTTCAGTATTGCATTATCAGGAAGAGAGAGAAGGTCGTTGAGAGTAGGTATATTTGTCAGAGAGATCTCTTTTGAGAAAAGGATTGTTTCGTAATACTTAATATTCGAGAGATAGAATTCAAAAGCGACTAGACCGTATCGTTTTGAAGCAGGAATATACATACCGATCTCTGCAGAGAGAGACATTACCGTGTAGGGTGTTCTATTAGATTGAAGAACTTTACACAAATTCGGAAATGTCTTTTTACAGGAGGCTAGAGCTGAGAGTGAAAAGGAAGAGTAATTATAAGTTAATCCATAAGCTGTACAGACCTCTCGCAGAAAAGATGAAAGAAGATTTTCATAAATAGCATCCTCTATAGGAGCTGATTCAATCTGAACTAGAGCCATTTTATCTTTAAATCTGATTAATTATAAATTTTCATTTTCCTGTTAAAACTTTGTTCCAAGAACTGGATATGGAGTTTCTTGAACTTCTCATTAAATTGGGAGTGTTAAATTTTAATCCTCCAAAGAAAATTCGGGATTCAAAAATTCAATTGGTTCAATTACCAATTGAAGAATTCAAAATGGAATTTGTAAAACTTCTTCTAAAATACGAAGAGAAGATCTCGATAACTTGGACTTCCTGCTCCTACGACGAATGGAATAATAGATACAGATATGTATCAGGGGGCAAAATTTGCAACTCATCAACAAACTCAGAAAAGAAATATTCTCTTCCCGTCGCTCTGAAACTCAAAATTACAACAATTGATCAAGAGATATTCAAAGAGCTGCGAAAATGTTTTGATTCGGGAGTCTCTAAAGAATATTCACAAGTACAAATCTCTGAACTTTCAATAACAGAGAGAAGATCCATAAAATATAAATATAGAGAGAAGGAGGATGAGCTTAAACAAGAGAAGAATAAACGCGAGATAAAGAGGAAGGAGCTATTTGCAGAGTTGAAAAAGATAAACATTCATATTGATTCTTGGCATTTAATAGAAGAGTTGAAACTCGATGATGATCACTACGATATAGAGAAAGTTGTCTGGAAACCGGGCGAGCTACACGTTCCGTGTAATAACAAAGCTGATCTCTACAAAGAGTTAGAAAAAGCCGGTCTACTGGATAAATATTGTTCTGATGCGTATAAGAAAGGGATCTTATGATTTTGTTTATTAGAACAAAATTAAATCAACTCGGATAGATTCCTTGAGTAGCTAACCAATCTACTACTTCTTTATGACGATTAAGAATGAGATCAGAGAGATGAGTGAGAAGATAAAGAAGATCTCAACGTAATCTTCTTCTGGCAAAACTTACTCAGGCGGAGAATTATATAGAGAGACTAGAAGAGAGTCTCTTTATGAAAAGATTTTGAATCTTAAATTCAAAAACCAAATGTTTATTGATGACTCGCCAATGTGAATATACCACCAAATAAATCTTCTCCAAATGTTCCCGCGCTTTGTATATTAATGGTCAGAGTTGTTGTGGTACCAATAATAACATTTAAATTAGCTGACCATAATTGACCAAGGGAGGTATTCTCTTGTTGAAATAATAAAGCACTTGTTACAGCTGCGAAAGAGAACGTTCCAAAATTATAAAGTGGAGTAGGGGCAAAAACTGAAGCTGTTCCACTAACAGTCATATTATTATTAGAAGTAAGAACAATATTTGAAGGAGACGGAACTCCTATTGTTCCGATAAATTGTATATTGCCAACATAGTTTCCAGCTGGTAATGTTAAGGTTAGACCGGTTGAAACCGTATTATTCGAAACTACCACCACGGTCGATGCGAAAAAAAGAAGAGAATACTACAGAGCCTGTCGGCCCCGTGAAACCAGTGAAGCCTGTGAATCCAGTGGAGCCGGTGAATCCAGTGGAGCCGGTGAAGCCTGTGAATCCTGTGAAACCAGTTGCGCCTGTTGGACCAGTGACTCCAGTCGCCCCTGTGAAACCAGTTGCGCCTGTTGCTCCTGTGAATCCCGTGAAACCTGTTGCTCCCGTTGCTCCAGTCAAAACAAGCGGTGTGAATGTTCCCGGAAGACTGACTGTACCATCATAGAAATACAAAATCATATTTGCTGAATCATAATAGAGAGCTTTCGAGGTCCATCCGACGAAATCAAGAAGAAGACTCGGAGGACGAGGAGCGATCTTCTGATTAACCACTTCGATTTCTGCATCTACAGATCCTTGTGTTGCAGTCGCTAATATCCCTCCAGTAGACCATAAATTTAGAATATCTCCATTATGAACCGGAATAGGTCCAGATATAACATTTGTTTTACTATTAAGAGCAGTAGTTACATTGAAGAGAACAGCGCAATTGTTTTCGGAAGAGCTTGTGCTGGGAGTGCACTCGATTTCAGTTACACAACATTTTTTCGGATCAACATTATATGATTTTTCCGAGAGACAATCTACAATAGTGAACCTACTTCGAATTTTATGTTTACGAAGTTCATGATCATTCTCTGTTATCTCATAAACTTTAGCGTTAGAAGTTACAATAAATTTGACTCCTCGTGCCCGATATTCGCGAATATCGCGTAAACGTGGAATTTCTGCTGTTAAAAATGTGATGGAAGAGAGGTCCATTTTATAATGGGAAAAATATTTAATTCCGGAATTCATTACAAAGATCATTATGATATCGAGAAGAAAATTTGAAAACCGATCTGTATAAAGAGTTAGAGAAATTGCTCTGATGCGTATAAGAAAGGGATCTTATGAATTTCATGTTAACATGAAATTATGTTGCCCAGAATGCATAACACGTACTAGCAAGATTATAGACAAAATGCATAATAGTCTTCTCTTCTGTCAATAGAACTGATTCGAAACTCTTTAGATTCACATATACACAATTCGGATCAGTCGCACGAAATTCCTCAATTGTAAATTTATACTTATCTGTACCAGTCGGTACACAGCTCTTATCTAAATAGGCTGAACAGAAACCCGAGCTGGGACCGGAGATATAAATTCGTCCTATCATCTTCTCATTCTCTCTATCTATCACTTGACCTGACATTCCCACATGTGTATCTCCTCCAATATAGATACAATTATACTGTTTCAAAATATCATAAAGATTGTCATAAGTCTGATTTGGTATTTTCTCTTCGTCTCTGTATAGCATCGCTTCATATGAACTCTGTTTAATCGGGACAGTGGGGAGACCAGACATCATTAAGATATTATCACCAATTTTACATCTGCTCTCTTTCAAGAATCTCTCTAATCTCACTAAGAAGTTTTCATCAAAGAGCTTATGAGTTACACGTTCTGTCATGATAATTGGTATGTTCGATACTATTCCAAAATAATCAAATTGTTCCAGATTAGTATAGCGCATACCTAAATATAGAGTTCTACAAGCTTCGAATCCACATTCGAATATGAATTTCTCCTTCTCCTGTTGCTTCTTAGTTTTTATCTCATCAACCAGAAATTTCTTTATTCGGACACTCTTTTTCGAGTAGTACTCTTTCGCATTTTCATATATCATATTCGCTTTACTTCTACTCTCGTGATCATCCGGAATCATAATATTGGAACAGTTGGCAAAAATCCCTTCGAGAGGAGTCCAAGTCTCAATATATACTGAATAGAAATCTTTGATTATATCATCTTTATACAGATGAAAATTTTCAGTCTTGACATTATCAAGTTGATAAAACCATATCCAGAATATACGATCGCAGTAGACATTATCTCCAAGATGAAAGAGAATGTCTACTGGACACTGTGCTATTTTTGGCCAGATAGAACACTCTTTGTAAGTATATCTGTTATTACATGCAACAACGTAAGAGGTTGTTAATTTGTTGCAGACTGAACCTTTTCGGACGACAGATAAATTAGGTTCTCTGTCGTTAATAGATCTAAATTTAAATTTAGTCCTCTCTGAATTTTTATCTAGTGGAATATCTACGAAAGTGGGTACAAAAGCTGGAACAAAGATAGTAAGTTCTCCATACTGAAAAGTTATAGAGGTCTCCTCAAGAAGACAGACTTTTACTGATTCTGTACCGATCTCGCCAACGATTAATACCATTTTAACAGGAGACAAAATCGAAAAAGATTAAAATTAGATCTTTAAATATAAAGAGTTCTCCTTATCTCATGTATAAACCTCAATTGGTGAGCGCGCCGATAGCTATTCCGGGCAGTGTATTTGCCGAAGTGGTCCCGACGGGACCTCTTCAGGCTTTCCAATCCTCCGGATCTATACTTCCTGGATTCGGACAGACAAATCAACCTTTCATGATTCCATCTCGACCCTCCGAATCTAGCCAAACCATCCAAACTAGCAACCTACCAGTCTCACAATCTTCCTCTGGCCAGCAAGAGCTGAAAGGCATCCCTCCATCGAAAGTAAAACGAGCAGAAGCGAAGCGAATTGAGGCTGCTCTTGAGCAGGGAGATATAGAATCTGTCACTTTCAGTCTCTACTCTACCAAAGAGATAGATCTAATCACAGGAAATATCAAAATCACAAATTCGGCTGAGAATGGAACTGGATCTGTTCGTGATTCGCGAATGGGACCCATAGGAGAAAATACAGTCTGTTGCACCTGTTCGAAAACAAATATCGAATGTACAGGGCATCCCGGTCGTCTTGAAATTCCTCGCATTATGTATCCTCCTGCTGTTGCCACTATCATCTCTATTCTCTCTGTTGTTTGTAATTCCTGTAGTGCACTTTTAGTCACAAAAGAAATGTTAGAACAGAGAGGAATTTTGAAGATTACTGGAGCAAATCGTCTCAAAGCTATACAACCTCTAGTGAAACCGGGAACAGCATGCATCCACAAGACATCGCATCGTTGTAAACCGAATCCAATCTATCTGCCAAGATCTAATAAAGATAAAACGAAAGATTATCCAAATCTTATCTATGAATATCATGGAGTGAAAGTTTCGCAGGAGAACATTCCTAAGCGTACTCCAGAAGAGATCTACAAGATCTTCAACTTCATTTCAAATGAAGATTCTAAATTGCTGGGCTTCACGTCAGATTCTCATCCCAGAAATCTTATTATTAATCGTTTGATTTTCCTCTCTCTTAATGGTCGTCCTGATCTCCATCAGGGTGATCATTTTATGCCTGACGATCTTACAGTTATGTACATCGACATCACAAAGAGAGTTATTCAATACAATGAGACTGAGGATGGAACTCCTCAGAAAGATGTTCTGCTAAAAGATATTTTCTTTCGTATCACTCATCTGATTAACAATTCGGATGGAAAGTATAAGCAGGGAAGTGTCAAGGCTTACTCAAGTTATAGTCAGCGCTTAAAAGGCAAGGAGGGGATTATTCGAGGTAATCTGCTTGCCAAACGGATCAATTTTGCTGGTCGTACAGTTGCCAATGTTGGAGAGTTTCTAAGAGTTGATGAAGTGGGATTGCCTCGTTTAATGGCGGCCGAGCTGACTCGACCTGTCGCCGTCACTTCATATAATAAAGCAGAGCTACAAGTATTGTACGACACAGGAAAAGTGAATAATATCACTATGACAAAAGGATCTTTTGCTGGAAGCCGAGTGACTGTGAATGATGCATTGAGAAAAAGATTTGAAGATTATAAATTGAGACTTGGAGATATTGTTGAGAGACATCTTCAAGATGGTGATGTTGTGATAGTTGGCCGGCAACCGACTCTTCATAAACAGAATATGTTGGCTCTTCGAGTTCGTCTGATAGATGATCTTGTTTTGCGAATTAATCTGAGTGTGACTACACCATTCGGCGCTGATTTTGATGGCGACGAATTGAATGTTCATGTTCCACAGACAATTGAAGCTTATGCAGAGACAGAACAGCTGCTATCAGCAGGGCACAATCTGATGTCTGGTCAAACAAATAAGAATATGATGGGGATCACTTATGATTCTATTCTTGCTGGTTATCTGCTTCTGGAACCGGAAGTCTACTATGAGGAGATGAAAAAGAAGATTGAGAAGCTGCCAGGAGAGATTGCTACTCTGGAGAAGAAGTTGAGGGAGGGTAGAGAAGCTGACCTTGTTCCTGTTGTAGAAGCGATGCTTAAAGATATAACTAAGTTGAATAGAGTGAATCGAGAGAAGATTAACAAGAGACTACTTGAATTACAACCTACTCTGAACGAAAATCAACTGAAGGAGTTGACCGAACCTCTCTGGAAGCTGAATACGCTCAGAGAGGAGTATGAGAAGGCGAAGAGGGATCTACCAGAGGCTCTTTCTAATCTTCCTCTCGATGAATCTATCTTCTCTGCATCTCTAATGCAGATATCAGATCGTCCTCAATTGAGTACTCTTCAATCGAGACTAGAGGCTCAAGGAATCGAATGGGGTACAAGAAAGGCTTTAGCATCTGCTGCTTTTCCAGAGGGGTTCTATTATTCGAAGGGGTCTGTTCTTATTCGAAACGGTATCCTTATCAAGGGGATACTTGATAAATCGACAATTGGTCATGTAGATGGAGGTATCATTTCTGAGATGTACAAACAGATGGGTGGACCGAAGACAATAGATTTTATGTCAGATCTACAATTTATACTGATAGCTTACTTGACATATCGAGGATTCACAGTAGGTGTCACTGATTGTGTTCCGTCTGATCCTAATTTTCGAATAGAATTGAATAAAGTGATACAGGAGGGGATTATGCAGACAGAGGAACTGACAGCTGCTTCCACAACTAACAATCCAATACTGGAAGAGCAGAAGGAGATGATAATTGGTACAATACTCGATAATATTAAAACGAAAGCTGATAATTTGGCTGCCTCTTATATCGAGAGAGATAATCCTGTGACTGTGATGGCTCTGAGTGGAGCGAAGGGATCTCTGAATAATCGTGCCCAGATCATCTCCTTATTGGGACAACAGAGGGAGACTGGAAAACGAATTCAGAGAAGTTTGCCGGGAGACCGATCTCTCTTCTCTTTTAAGCCTGGTGATAGATCAGTTGAGGCACAGGGACTCTGTATCAATTCATTCGCTTCTGGATTAACAGCAGAACAGTTATTCTTCCACAATTTTTCAAATCGAGAAACTCTAATTGAAACTGGCGTATCGACTGCTGTTGTTGGTGATGCTTTGCGAAAGCTGTTGAAGAATACAGAAGATACTTATATTGCACCTGATGGAGGAGTTCGATCCCTGGGAGCAATTATTCAGTTTGTGTATGGAGAGGATGGATTCGAACCTTCTACCCTGACAGCTGTAAAGATTAATGAGAACCGAGTGCCATTCTTTCGAAACATCGAACAGTTGGCATATTCTATCAATGCTAAGTATGAGAATCAGGATTAAAGAGTTTAGTTTCTGACACAAGAACGATTTCTAAGAGAAATTTCAATTTTGAACAGATGTTCAAAATATTTACAGAGAGGAAATCCAATCGAGTATCGGAATATACTTCGCGGCCATTTCGCCTCTGTTATGGACCTCCTCTCTCATATTATCAACACACTTTCTAGTAGGTATGAATCCAGAATACTCATAAGCGTATTGTACAATATCGAGTCTTCCAATATGCGCAGCATGATCGATGTATTGATCGCGACATTTCAATTTGAATAACCATTTGACTACGCTGTTATGTTGCTTCTCATAAAAATATTCAATACGATAAAAGGGTGGAAGTTTATCCATAAGAAGATAGACGAGTTGTAACTCCATAAGTTTCCCGGTATTCATATAATCGATATAGTTGATTTTTGATCCATCTGATTTCTCGTATCTTTGTATAAACTCTGTCATTCGTCGGACAAAGTCGTGCCAACTCATGTCGACTTCACGAAATTCAAGAGCCTCAGCTGAGAAACAGATCTTCGATTTCTCATAAGCCAACTCCTCTTTCAATTTCTCCAATTTCTCCTCTTCTTGTTTTGATAGCTCTCGGTGAAATTTCCTCTTCTCTCCTAATTTCACCAATTCAAATCGCTTCTTCTTTTTGAAAAACTCCATTTCATAATCACGAGTTCGTGATTTTCTTTTGAATGCCGACTTTCTCTTCTCTTCGATTTCTGCTGGTGTGACATTATTGAGAGGCTTCGAAGCTATAGAATTACTTCGACCTTGAATAAGTCGTCGTAACTCCTCCACTTCACTCTCCAGTTTTTCAATTTTTGAGATATTTGAATTTTCAGCAGCTATGCTATTGAGAGTATTCTGAGCAAGAGCAATAAAGTCTGGTTCAGTTGAACTCATTTATCTGAATATCAAATGAATTTAAACAAGTTCAATTTCTTCAAAATTGGATCTTGTAAATTTTTGCTCCTGCTCGCTTTTAGGAAAATTGAAGATTAATTAATTCTTTGTAAGAGAGAATAAAGCATGATTATTGTGATCGAAGGCAATATTGCATGCGGAAAAAGTTCGCTCGTAAAAGCTCTGAAACTCTATTGTGATACAATCGGAACTGAATGTTTGATATTCGATGAACCTATTAATCAAGACTTGCTCACACTTTATATCTCTGATTTGAAGCGTTACGCTCTGCCATTTCAAGTTATTATTCTGAAGGATCGTATTGCTCTTCTAAAGAAGGCTTTTGAGATCGATTCACCCGAAAAGATCATTCTTCTTGATCGAGGTCTGATCGGCGATGCTTGTTTTGCTCTTATGCAATACGAGAACGGTTATTTCACAGATCAGGAGTACAAAGTTTATAAATCTCTGACCAATATCGATCATCTAGATGGAGCGGTTAGAACTATCTACTTGCGTTGTGATCCGAAAGTCTCATTTGATCGTATGAAGAAACGCGGAGCGGAGCAGTATACTTTAGAGTATTTGATTGATCTTCATGAAATGCACGAAGAACTGCTAGAGGGAAACGAGACGATTGATTGGAACGAAGATCGAGAGAGTATACCAGATGATCTCTGTTCGAAGATTCTATTCGGTGTTTAAAGATTTAGCGATTTTGTTCTTTCTGAACAAAATCCAGCAAATTAAATCAGCTGCTTTCGTAGAAATTCAATTGGCCCAGAGAATTTAGGATAGCAGACATGAGCCCTTCCAATCTCTTCTGGATCGATAAGTATCTTTCTCGTAAGAAAGCAGTAGCCTCGAACCCAGATTGTATAATAACTCGCACCGAATACGATCTGTATCTGATCTGTTAAAGCCGCTCTCCACAATAAGTTTCTCTCCTCCTCATTAAAATCTTTATCTGAATAGATGATAGAGAGAGTTACCTGATATCGCATTTCTCTGTGAAGAAGCTCGAGTGTAGGGCCCTCCTCCATAAAGAAAGGAATGATATTCTTATTTCCGTAGTTGTCATATTGAAAGATAATTCCGAACTCGAATGGTCTAACTGTCTCTAACACTTTATTAAAAAGAGATCTTACAACTATCTCTTTACAAATTGGAAAATTATTCCAGATCACTTGAGTATCTTTCTCTATGCAGACCAGACCTCTTCTCTCTGCAATGATTGTACAACATTCCACTACCCTCTCTCTCTCTAATTTCAGTAGTGCTTCTACAATCTGTCGATTCAATCTACCTGTCAGATTCTCTTTCGGAATAAACTGCAACTTGATTGTGGTAGAGAATGGAAAAGTTAAATAAGATGAGAAACCCTCATGTGCTATCTTCTTGATACCCGAATAGATCAATTCTCGAACATACAAATTCTTCTCTTTAGTATAAAGAAGAATCGCTTGAGGAATAGTCAGATCTCCAATAGATTCTACTAAACAGTTCTCTAGATCAGACTGCATAAATAATTTATGTCTTCTTAAGATATCTAATAACGAATCTACATCCTCTTTTAAATAATTGAGAGCAGTTTCTCTTAAAGATAACAAGCTCATTCCGTTTCTGCTTAGAAACACGAGATTGAATAATCTCTTTAAAATCTAGAATAGAGATTTAAAGAATGTCGGTATTTGTCAATCCAGTAACAGGATTGACAGCAAAGCTACCTGCCGTTCCAGAGACAGGAACGGGGAGCTCAGGATCTGATTCACAGACAGGATCCAATTCCGGTCCTGATACAAAACCGACTATTTCACTCTCTTCGGAAGAGGCCTCTTCCGATATGAGCCAGACACATACATTTCGTGCTGAATTTATCTCTTTTGTTGGTTCATTAGCAATAGTCAACTCTACTTTCATCTCTTCTACGACAATCTTAAAATATAAGATTGAGAAGAGATCGAGTACTGAAACCAAAATAGAATCTACTAATCGACCTCTTATCTACACAGTGGCTGGCAATTCAAATTCTCAAGCTTGGAGACCGGAGATTCTTTTTGAATCAGGAGATTACAATTTCGGTATTCAATTTACAAATGAAACCGAAGCTAAGATGTATTCTGCTATTATTTTCACTTTAAAAACAGCTGAGATATCTAATTTTGTATTGGCAAATATGTTGAGCTCTTTTATGCGAGTTTTGAATTATCCTCCGAGTGTAGTGTTCGGCCTTAAAGCTCGTTCCGCAACAGAATTTGTACCTTTCGATAAGAGAATAAGATCAGATATAGCGAAGATGAGTACAGAAATCGGTAAAACTTGTTTGGAGATGGGCAAATCTTGCGGTGAGATATGTAAAGCTTGTGGTGAAATGAGTAGAGTCTCTGAAGGGGTTGGTAAAGCTTGCGGAGAAATAAATAAGATTGGAAGTGAGATTAAGACGGAGATAACAGAAGTTAAGGAGAGTATGAAAAAGATGAAGAGTGAAACTCTGCCATTCATTTCTACTCCAAATTGTACTACATCTGGCAATACAGCAACTATGAGATCCGATTTTTCATTCGATTCTGTTACAGGAAAACTCACAACTTTAAATCAAGGAATAAATCCTCCAACGCTTGCATTTCCTGTTTCTCAAAATAATGGAGGAACCTCTACTTCTACTTCTACTTCTACCTCTTCGACCACTTCTGGCAATACAGCAACTGTGATCTCAGAGTTTGCAATCGATAAAACTGGAAAAGTCACCCAATTAGGACCAAGCATGATTCCTCTTCCAATTCCGAAAGGATCTAATGTATCTACTGGTTATCATGTATTAACTACAACTGTTTCAACTACTTCTAGTTCTAATACTTCAACGACTCCAATTATCACTGTTCCTCCGTTTACTCCAGAAGTAAAATTAGAAGAGACGAACGAAATGCAGAAGATGAGAGAGCTCGAGAAGAAGATAGTCGAAGAGCTAACAAGCATCTCAACTAAATGTGATTCTATCATCAAACATCTAACAGAGACTAAATCTACTATTGTAGTCTCAGATGTTGTTGAGGTTGCTGCTCAACGGAATATCTTACTTGCGAAATTGACTCAGGCGGAGAATTACATTGAGAAGTTGGAGGAGAGTATTTCAACAAATTAACTTTTTTGATCTTCTGATCAAAAAACAAGAAGCTCTCCGATCTTTTGATCTTGGATTTTGAATTTCTGAAACAGAAATTCAAAATTGAAGAGATAATAATTTACATTAGAGAAATAAAATGAGCCTCCAGACTGATGATGCTGGCCGACTCCTTATTCAATTTATGGAGGAGCGCGGTCTCTCTACACCGGTGATCGCATCTTATAATCATACTGTAAATTTTAGATTGAGACAGATAATTGAATCGAAACAGTTGATTACAAACTCCGGTAGAGTGATCACTTTATCAAATCCCGTTATTACAAGACCTCTCTACACAAATAAGGAACCCGGCTCACTCGGAAAAACAGAAGATATGTTACCTGCTACTGCTCGTGCTCAATCTCTGAATTATTTTGGAATGATTTTCATTAAACTTACATTTAATGAGCGTGATAAAGTGACAGGTATACTTCATCCAATTGAAGGTCAATCAGCTGAAGTGGCTCTCGGCCAGATTCCGATTATGATCGGTTCCGAATTCGATACACTCTATGGTCTTACGAAACAACAACGAGCCGAGAAACAGGAGCCAGAGTACGATCCTCAAGGCTACTTTATCGTCCATCTCGAAAGACTTCTGTTGAATATCGAACGCTTGAGACTCAATTCACCTATGCTCTACGAGGACAAAGGAATATTTACTGTACGTTACACAGCTCGAACACTATTAGATAAGACTATCATAGAGGTGGGTGAAAAAGACAATGATCTTCTTATGCTCTTCTCTGGAATGAAGATGGGAATGAAGATCAATGTGTTTTATATCTTCTATGCGCTACTTGGGTTCGATCTGGGACGAAATGTTATTGAGTATGCTCTGAATTATATGCATTCTTTTATTCAAGATACTGATCCACAGAGACTAGCAAGACGAAAGAAAGAATTCAATCAATATATGACAACAGCTATCGCCTCTTTTCGATTCTCATCAGGTGGAGGAAATCCTGAGGCGGTCTTCAATACAATCTTGGGAAAATTTGACAAAAATGCAGTAGCAGATATTAGATTTATTCCTGCAACTGGACAGAAAGGAGCCTCGTCACCAGAATTGGAACTGAAGATCCGTACAGCTGTATTCAAGAACATCAGTTATCCTCCAGTGAAGAGAGGACAAAATGATTTAGAGATTCTAGCCGAAGGGAGCTCCAAGATTCATGCCAAACTTCGTTTATTAGCCTATATGATTGTTAAATTTGTTGATTTTCGAAACGGTTACAGAAAAATAGATGATCGAGACTCGTATGCAAACAAGATGATAGAGGATGCGGGTGCTCATATTGAATCTCGTTTTCTTGATATTTTTAACGAGGTGATGGCTGATGCTAAAACAAAAGTTGAGAAGGGGAAGATTGAGAATATCGATTATATCTCCTCTCTTATCAAATCTGAACTGTTTCGAACCAAATTCGACAAGGCGTTTGTTCGCAATCTCTGGTCGAAATCAAATGCAGCGAAGCCAGTTGTGACAGTCGATATTTTGACTCGAGAATCTCTTTTGGCTTCTTATGCTCATATTCGAAGAATCACTACACCAATGAATAAACAATCAACGATTCGTGGTAAGCGTCTATTGACAGCTACTCAATGGGGTTCGGTCTGTCCAATCGCTACTCCAGAGGGTTCCTCAGTTGGTCTTGTGAAAGATTCTGCGTCTCTGCTCTGGATTTCACTCGAACATGATGATACAGAGATTCGAAAAAGATTGGAGAGTATTTTGGCGCAGGGTTCCTCTGCGGCTGTTCCGCAGGGTTCCTCTGCGGGTTCCGCGATCTTCGTCAACGGTATCCCTATCGGTTTCGGAAACACAAAGAGTATTCGAAATGAAGTTCTTATCTGGAGAAGAACTCAACTGATCCCCTGGGACACTGGCATAATTCTTGATCAGATGAACGATCTTTGGATCTATACTAATAGAGGAAGATGTTGCCGTCCTGTACTAATTGTCGAAGTTGATACAAATGGTAGAATGGAGGTTCTGATCGACAAACTTCGTTTGAGAGGAGCACCTGTTCAGACATTAATGGATAGAGGAGTAGTTGAGTATATCGATGTTGCAGAGCAACTGAATACAAATTTTATAGTTGCATCTACAATAGATAAAATTAATGTTGCGAATGATGCGTTAGAATTCGCAAAAGATAACCCAGTTTTATACGAAGAGATGTTGCGATCTCCCAAATACAGTCATATGGAGATCAGTCCAAATGTTATACTTGGTATCAGCGCGATTACTCTCCCTATGCCTCATATGGCTTCATCTGTTCGTGCAACCTATCAATCAAGTATGTCGAAAGCGGCACTCGGTTCAGATGCAATTCGAAATCAGCTGCGTTTTGAAACAACTACAAAGATAATGAATCAGCCGGGTGTTCCATTCGTCTCAACTGATGCTCACGAGCTCTTCGGTCTTGATCGATATCCAGCCGGAAGAAATATCATCATTGCTATCATGCCTTTTTATGGTATGAATCAGGAGGATGCAATAGTATTTAATAGTGCTTCAATTGACAGAGGACTCTTTCATTATACAATTACACATTCATATAAAATAACTATTCTGGCTGGAAAGAGAGATATTAAAGAGGAGATAGGTATTCCAGATAAGAAATCTGTAAGATTCTCCAAATTAGATAACAACGGAATAGTTCGAATGAAAGCTCGAATTAAACCAGGAGATGCTTTAGTTGGAAAGACGACTATTGATACATCTGATCCAGTCAATCCGAAGGTTCGTGATACATCTCTCTATGCTGAGATTGGAAAGATAGGAGTTGTGGATGAGATTCAGATCATCGATGATCCAGATGGCGGCAAGATGGTGAAAATAAGATTGAGAGAATACTACTCTCCTAAAGTCGGAGATAAGTTTGCATTACGATATGCTCAAAAAGGAGTTATTTCGAAATTAGTAAGTGAACAGAATATGCCATTTATTGAGAGTTCTAATCCTGCTCTGAATGGAGTGAAACCAGATGTTATCTTCTCTCCATTGGGTTTCCCGAGTCGTCAGACACCAAATCTATTCTATGAGATGATTTTGGGGAGAATTACAGCTATGACAGGTATAAGAATCAATGGAACTGCTTTTCAGAAATTCGATCTGAGTAAATTTCTCGAGCAGCTAGTTGAATTGAATTTCCACAAAGATTCGAAGGAGGTGTTTATAAGTGGAGAGACAGGAGAGAGAATCCAATCTATGGTTTTCACTGGTGTCAGTTATTATCTGCAGCTGCGTCACTTGGTTGAGCAGAAGCACCAGGCTCGTTCGACGGGAGCTGTTCAGTATCTGACTCGACAACCAGTGGCTGGTATTCGCAAGAAGGGTGCAACTCGTTCATCTTTTATGGAGATCTCTGCGATGCAAGAGCATGGAGCAGCATATCTGATGCAAGAACGACTATCGAAAGCATCTGACGCTTATACTTTCACTTTCTGTACTGATTGTGGAAATTACGCCTATGTACACAGTGAGAAGGGGACAAAGGAGTGTATAGGCTGTCAGAAGGAAGATGAGAGCAAAAAAGTAAATTTAAAAAGAATAGAAATGCCGTACTCGATGAAACTTCTGACGAATATCCTGAGCGGCATGGGAATAAAACTGAAATATGTGATATCGAGTTGAATTATTTTGTTCATTTGAACAAAATTCCGAGTTGTATTCTCGTTCCTCGTTCTATATTCTCGTCCCTCTTTCTATCTTCTGATCTTCCGATCTTTTATATCTTTTCAACTGAATCTATTTTCTATCTTCTGATCTTTCCGATCTTTTATCTTTTTCAATTGAATCTATCTTCTATATCTTCTTCTAATTTCTATCTTTTCAATTGAATCTATCTTCTATATCTTCTTCTAATTTCTATCTTTTCAATTGAATCTATCTTCTATATCTTCTTCTAATTTCTATCTTTTCAATTGAATCTATCTTCTATATCTTCTTCTAATTTCTATCTTTTCAATTGAATCTATCTTCTATATCTTCTTCTAATTTCTATCTTTTCAATTGAATCTATCTTCTATATCTTCTTCTAATTTCTATCTTTTCAATTGAATCTATCTTCTATATCTTCTTCTAATTTCTATCTTTTCAATTGAATTTATTTCTAATTCTAATTCTAATTCTAATCTCAAGTTTGATATCAAGTTTAAAAAAATATTTATCTAATCGAGAATGAAAAATTCAACTAGTAGTAGAAATTCAAAAGTTGAAAGATAGAAATAAGGAGCAGAGCAAGAGTAGAAGATAGGAGCAAGAGTAGAAGATAGGAGCAAGAGTAGAAGATAGGAGCAAGAGTAGAAGATAGGAGCAAGAGTAGAAGATAGAAGCAAGAGTAGAAGATAGGAGCAAGAGTAGAAAATAGGAGCAAGAGTAGAAGATAGGAGCAAGAGTAGAAGATAGGAGCAAGAGTAGAAGATGGAGCAAGAGTAGAAGATATAATCTGGTATTCTCTTAAGCAAAGGCAATCCTGCATCTAAGATGCAGGATGAACAAAAGTTCACTGTTAATAAATTGACTTTAGATTGAAATAGCAAAGTTGTAAGTCGTTAAATTTGCTTAATTTTAACTGTTAATAGAGTTCAATTTTTGATTTTAGAATCAAAAATTGAACTCTATTCTCTTCCACTCTTGCTCATCTTCTTATCTTTCCTTCCTGCTCATCTTCTTATCTTTCCTTCCTGCTCATCTTCTTATCTTTCCTTCCTGCTCATCTTCTTATCTTTCTACTACTAGTTTAAAAATTCATTCTCGATTAGATAAATATTTTTTAAACTTGATATCAAACTTGAGATTAGAAATAGATTCAATTAGAAGATAGAAATTAGAAGATAGAAAAGACGAGGGACGAGAAAATCAGGAGCAAGAAGAATTTTGTTCTTAAGAACAAAATCTGTAAAAGAATCTATTCGGGGCTACCGAATTTTATATAAAAGGACTCAGTAGCTCTCTTCTTGTGCGAAGTTTTTGAACTTTTGAATTTTAGCTTATCTACAATATCTTCGCCATAATAATCATCTTCTGGAGTGAAAAGATTTGTTCCGAATCTAATATCCTCTTGATGTAGAAAGCGATAATAAGCATAAACAATCATTCTCAATTCAGCTATATAATTCTTTTGAACTACGAGATCTTTAAATTCATCATCTGTGAGTTCAGCATTGCCTATCAAGAGCATAATAGTATATTCAAAATATATGCCATTAGATTCGTATCTATCATATTCTGTTTTGTAAATTTTCGGTTCAGTCTTCTTGATGCTATTCAACCAGAGAAGATACTTCTCGTGCAGCTCTTTCTTAATCTCATCAACTAGAGTCTGATAATCTTCAATCATCTCTGGTATAACAAAGCAGGGAACACAAGGAGGACAAGGAAATGGAGAGATATTAACTCCGTTTCTAATCATAATCTTCATTGTTGTCAATTCATAATTTCTCTTATACATTTCGAAAGCCAGATCATAAAGTGATCTTGGAACAACACCATTCGCAAGATAATTTCGATTTGAATTTACAGGGAAGAAAGGGAACTTCTCACCAAGATGTTTGATTTGCGGCCATTCCTTATCTTCCGTATGACGCATTTCATTTTTGGAGAAGAGAGATTTTGTCATGATGAATAGAGAATTTGAAATAGTATACAGCCGCTCATCGAATCGGCGAACTTGTCCTTCTGATCTCTTCTCAATTGAATCTATAAGACGGAGACTAACATTCAGAAGCTTCTGCTGTTGCGGATTCATATACTTGAACATGAAATTATAGACTCTCTGAGAGTTTGGAGACTGAGATTTGAAATATTCTGTCTCTTGATATGACATTTTTCATCTTCTCTCCTGAATTTTATATCTATTCAGTTTTAAAACTGAAAATTGATCAGCAGTAATTTTGTTCGACTGTACAAAATTAATTCTCTATTATAAAATGTCACAAGTTCCAAAAGTTGGAGATTTCTTGACAATTCAATATAGAGATACACAATTTATAGTTCAGGTCTATAATATTATAGATAATAGACTCTATCTTCGAGATATCGCTTCCAAAATAGAGACATCTCTGACTTTTGTTAAAGGTGATTGGAAACTTCCCAATGGAGACTTAATACCTTTCAATAATGTTTCATTATATACTCCGAATGCAATAAGCCTTCCTGTCCAAGAACCTCGTACTCAAATAACAGATTCATATATAACTGAATTAGAACTTTTGAAACAACTAGATCATGATTCATTCATGAATGTCTGTCTAACTAATAAATTTTTGGCTTCACTCTGTAATGGAAAACAGAATCAAAGATTGTACGAGAGTCGTATGGAAGAACACTATCCTAAAATATATAAAATGATCAAAAGAGAATTGAAAGAGACGCCAGATTGGAGAAAGCTATATTTCACAACTGCCCGTTTCGATAAAGCTAAATTGAAAGAGAATGGATTACAGGAGAAAGATTATCCTAATAGTTTAATAGAAGCTAAGATTCTGTTGGAATTTAATCCGGATGTGTTCGACTTGAGAGATAATATGAAAAATTTGAATTATCATCTTCTAAAATTGAAGGAGAAGAGAAAATCGGATGCAGAGGATCTATTAATATTTTTATTTGAGAGACACGTTATTGATCAGTTTGATGAAGATGATTATAATTTTGCATTTGATTTTGGTTTAGTAAGGCTTATAGATTTTCTCGAGAAGAGAGAAGGATATAGACCAGATATACCTAATATTCTCCACGCACTTCCTTATATTGAAGAAATGAAAGATTATATAACTAAATTAATAATTCACGATGATCGAAGTTTTACAGTAAAATATAAATATGGAGAATTCACTCATAGATATGAAAATCTAATAAGTGAACATTTCTATCTAACAACTTTAAAATATCTGAAAACAATTGGTGTAAATCCGACTTATAATGATCTTGTTCTCGCGTTACAATTTCATAATTATACAGTAGCTAATTGGTTGATACAATTTATCGATGTTAGAGGTCATGAATTAGAACTTCTGGAAGTATTTGTTAATAATTTCGGCATTACCAATTATGAATCCTTTCCAGAACATCTATTCAAGTTTATGTTCGGATTTAATAATTATGTAAATGTACCACAAATGAATGATATTATCAGAATATTTTATGACAAATCTCGAAAGAGAATGAAAGCCCTCCATATAGAGGAATTTATATCAGATATGAGAGTGAAGAATTATTATCTACATCTCGTGGGTCTCGAAGATTTTGTCGATTTGAATCATCCTCAATAATAATTTTGTACTTAATGTACAAAATTATTAACATTTAGCCCACGTCTCAAAGAAGAATTCGAAGCAGGGTCCCCAGCCACCTCTCTCTACATAAATTCGTCGAAATCCTTTTAGAATTAAAAACGAATCTACAAATTTCTTCTTCTCAATATCATGATAATCATTCTCCATTATGATCAATGATACGTCATCGAGTAATTCAGGATAGTCTTGAAAAATATAGAATAGAGCTCCTTCACAATCTGCTACTAGTGTATCCGGTCTCCAATTGGTTGTGATTAAACTATTGTAATCTATTATCTCTATTTTCCGCATTCCCTCAATCGAAACATCAGAGGGAATAGAATCCCAACCACTCTGATAGATTGGTTTCTTCGATAGAGCAGCATTCACAATTTCAAAATCTAACTCATTGCTCCTCCTATTCTCTTCTAGAATCGGTATACATTCTATCAAGGTCTCAAGTGTCACTAGATTACTCGAATCTTTTAACAGAGAGGCTATCACAACTGTATTCCTTCCATTGTTTGCTCCGATCTCGAGAACTTTTGCGTCTGGTCGAATAAAACGAATAGCCATTTTCTGTTCGGGATACTCTTCATTCAGTGAACCTCCTACAAAACGAAGTTTGGTGTGTATCTCAATCAATTTTTTTGTTATATCTCCATCGAATCTATAGATTTCTGTTGTATATTTATATGTCTCTGGTATATCAAGAAGAAGTTCTTTATCGATATCATAAATAGTCGAACTATCATCATTAATATCCTCCTTAATCATAATATGTTTAACTGTTCCATATATATGATCTCCATAAACAGCAGATCGAGCATGATCTCCTTTCGGAATTAGAATTCTGTTGGAAAAACGATCAAATCCTAAGAACGTGAGCTCTGTCACATCAACATAATTATTTTGTACACCATAGTAGATTCGCATTTTAATTCTGCAGATATATTTTTAAATTGCGAATTTTGATCTTATTGACCAAAATTAATCCAACTCCACTCCATGACGAATAGCTATACTTCTTATAATCTCTATACAAGGTGATTTGCAAAATTTTTCACAATATTCTTTCGTAGGATAAATAGCTTTCATATTCTCAAGAAGATGCGCAGACGCCACATCAAAATATGATATACCTCCCAAGAAATCATTGTATGAAATTTCAATACCTGCAAAAATACAAAACTGAACAAATTCTTTTATCACCATCCCATCATAATAATTGAAGAATGGATTAATTTTGAAATACAGCTCTCCTATTTTATAATTTGGAATATAAGTCTCTAGAAAATATTTAGCCTGTTTGTAGAATCCGTTACTGATAAGAATTGCTAGCGGTTGATAAGGAAGCAAATTTTTACAGGCGGTCTCCAAATAGAGTAAAACGTCATCTCCATGACAATATTTACAATCGCTCTCTATGTAGGAAGCAGGAGTACCTCTATCTCCTCCTGATAGAAGATACTCTATTAAATCCTTCTCTGCGATCTCTTGAATGGCACTTCTAGATATATAAGGGATCAGATTACGTTTGTCTGTAACGAGTTCTAGTGCAATCTTCTCTCTTCCTCCTTTCGCCAAACTTATTAGAATATATTTGAAACCAAATAAAGTTGTAATCTTTCTTATATAATATACTGTTGCTCGAATCATATTGTCTGAGAATTCATATTTTAATATATAATTATACACGAACCTACTGAGTCTCCTCTTCGATTTCTCTATTGAATTATTAAGATCTGTTAGACCGTTTCCGAATATTACACTCCTCAACATAATTACACTCTTCAACATAAAATTGATAATATAAGTGAGTCGATAATGTCCAAGATCATTCATTTGAGATTTCCCATAATCTATTATCAGTCGATTGCGCCAGAATGAATTCTCCTCTGATAGCTCTCGTAAAAATCGATTCAATTGAAATAATCTTCCTAAAGTATTATTATCTGCGTAGTGTAGAATAGTTCTTGTGACTAGATCATTTCCAAGAAGAGCGTCGTAATGCGGACCCCAGACTCTTCCTTCGTCTACTGTCATCTTTCTATCTATTGATCTTTTCTCCTCTTCCAGAAGTTTAATTCTTCTTCAATTTCCATCAAAAGATAGAAATTTAGATTTCTTTTAGAAATCGTTTCTGTTGACAGAAATTTAGATTTCTTTTAGAAATCGTTCTGATTTCATAGAAATCAGGAATTAAATTCGGTTCGCTAACCAGAAACGCACTTCAGGAGATGAAGATTCGATACCGAGTCGATAAGGAAGAATATCGAATTGTTCCAGAAACTGCAGAATCTCCAAATGCCCATTCAGAGCAGCATTAGTAGCAGCTCTTCTGTTTGGAAGAAAGCCGTGCTGAGCCAGTAACTTCACTATCTCTAATCTACCATTATATGCAGAATTGTTCACATAGACTTGATCAGGTTGTATTCCATTGTTAAGTGCCCATTGAAGAAGAGGCAATCTATTATTAATCAACGCGATGTTAGCAATATCATCAGAGAATGGAATATTTTTTCTCTTCAGATGTTCAAGTATATCTATTCGATTGTTGTGAGCAGATAGACTGTAGGCTCTCTGATCTGTCTGTAATCCCATCTCTTCAAAAATCTTCACTAGTTCTAACTGTCCGTAGGCATACGCTAAATTCAAATCCTCATTTGTAAAATTATATCTGTAGAATTTCAGGAGCAGGATAATATTTAGACATCCATTCTCTATAGCTGTATCCACTGACATCGATTCCGGATAGATGTTTTTTGAGAGAAGTAGGCGTAGTATATCATCAAAGCCTCTCTCTGTTGCTAAATTCGCATCATCTATAGTAAATATATCATCTCCTCTGAGTTCACTCAGTATCTTCAGCTCTAGAAGAGAATGCTTCTCAATATAGTAGATTACAATATTCTCTATATCATCTATTGCAAGCAAATTGAATAGTTTATCGAGACGTTTGTAGAAGTCTCCCCAGATCAGATCTCTAGGTTTGAAATCTATTAGAGCCTGAGAGAACTCATTTCGTGTTTTCTGTTCATATATATTCTCTAAGAGTGGACGTTTACAAAATTTGCTTTGCGAATTCTCTTTACAGAATCTATCAAAGTCCGATTCGGACATCTGAATAAAAATGTTCTTAAGCTCTTCATCATTAAGTTGAATATCGGTCATTAATTTTCATACGAAGAATTTTATTATCTAAAATTGACGAGATAAGAAAATAGAAAGAGGATGTATAAATGTCTGGTTCACGAAGAATCCAAAGGGAGATAGAGGCTCTTCAAAATGATAACTTAGGATTTCCATTTTTCTTTGAGATAGATGATGTGAGAACAGAGGAGAGAGTTGAAGAATTTACTGATGTCGAAAATCATGTATTAATGGTAACATATCCTTTCGATTTTGAATTCTATCTAATGAAGATGGAATTTCCTCTAGATTATCCTTTCTCTCCTCCTGTTGTAACATTTGCAAATGAGATTTCTCATCCTTCAATCAGAAATGAGGAATTTATTATGAAGGGACATTCACCTATTGTTCGACTCTCGCATATTATTATGGAGGTGTATGGAATTATACAGGAGTCTCTTGACAAGAGTGTTAAAGTTAATATTCTTCCAGAAAGAAAATCGAAGGAGAAGGTGAACGATGATGAAGATTGAATTTTGATCATAGTATCAAAATTGCTCTTCTCTTATTCTTCTGACGCTAAACGCATCTCGAATTCAAAAGGCAGCAGATCCAACTTTCCAAATCTATAACAGTACTCCGCCCAAAAATTTTGCCAATCAACATCATCAGAATAGTCAATCTTAGTTACAAAGATTCCCTTCGAAGCGAGTTGATAAAATGCGGAGACTGCGAAGGAAGGATTGAATACAGGTAAAGTGAATGATGCTTTAAAGTAAATGTAGAGCATATCCATACGAAATCTACTTCCAACAAGATCGATTAAGAAATTGAGTACCACATCCGCTCCTTGCTCCTTTCCTTTTAGATAACGATAATCTCTATTTACGACTGATGTCACTCTCTCTATAAATTCAAATTCCAATCTCATGATAAGCTTCGCGGTCAAATACTGTTTAATCGAAGAACCATGAAATAGAGCAATTGCGTCATATATAAACAGAATATTACTGAAGAGATATTTTCTCGCTTGATCGTTCTGTATGAAGATGAAGAAGAGATTGTCAGGAAGATTTGCACAAGATTCAAAAAGCTTATCTTTATCTGTTTCAAATCGTTCATCTTTAGTGATCAGATCGAGAAATTTAGAGAAGAGTTTTGGAGCTGCAAAAGCTATATAATTAGAGATCTCGTTGTGACCATAATCCAAATCGAAAGCTCTCTCTAGAGATCCTCTTTTAAGTGCGTAGATGAGAGACCATCTTTCTAAAACCTGCAATAGAAGAACGTCGTTCGGATAAACTCCCAAGTATCCCAATGGTGCGTCTGGAAAGAGAGAATCATAGAGGTATTTAAAGACTTCGGGGTTATCGGAAAGAGAATCTACAAAAGAGAGATATTTAGCTATCTTTTTCATGACTAACCATTCATTATCGCTCTCTGCTGTAGTCTCCTCGGCTAAATCTAATAGAAGACCGAGAAGTCGACAGACATACTTTGGATGAACAAAACGCGGAATGACTATATCCTTATATCCAGGAAAATATCGTCGAATTCTCTCGCGCCAGAAATCAGGTGAATCACAAATTCTTCTCATCTCTTTATTCGTTGCGCATACATTATCTAACTCCTGATCGTTCAACTCTTGAAGTAGAACTTTTGATGAGAGTTCGTGGCCCGAGATAATATCAGGATGACCGAGATTCATTTTAAGTATGTAAGATTATTTTATAAAGATTATGGACGGATATAAGTTTGAGAAAAATCATTTAGTCATCTATTCAACAAAGGATGTAACCATTCATGCAGATCGATTGAATATTATCTGTCAAGATTTTAAAATAGAATTCGAATTAGACAAATTAGGATATATTGTTCCTATGAGAGACCATATTACTAAATTTGGTGCGAGAATGTTAAATCAAATGTTCAATCCGCTTGAAGGTGAAGAGGTCCAACTGGTGATGGAGACACGAACATCATTTGTAGTCCAAGAGGGAGAGCCGCTCTATCGCATCTTTATTATTCAGGGAATTATTAGAGAGGCGATGGAGAGTTTTATCATGTCTGATTTGAAAGATGAAGACACGCCTCGTGTCAAATCAGAGAGAATGAAACTCTCTCTCCCTTCTAAATTTTTGATTTGGAAGTGAAATTCAAAATTAAACGTGAACGTAAGTCACATCACAATGATTATCGGTAGGACTATCAAGTAACTTGAATCCATTCCGAACAAAGAATTCGTCCAGTTCACTAAATAGGACTCCTCCAAAATAAAATTCTTTCGTACTCACCTCCACTTTTATACTTTTAATATTACGAAGATTGCTCTCGCCAAATCCTTTAAGGACTTCTAATTCAGCTCCCTGAACGTCTAAAACAACATCATACTGTTTATTCTCCCAGCCTTGCTCTTTTAATATTGACTCTATTGTAGTCGATATCAATCGTATCTGTTCTTTAACTTTAATATCTTTCCATTGCCAATTAGCAGGATTCGGCTCATACATAGAAGATGATGCTTCCCAATTATTGAAAACATTAAATATAATCTCCTTATTCGGTTCACTAGCGACTAGACTATTTATTGGTATATAGTTGGTGTTATATCTCTTCGTATTCAGAAGATTATCCTTTAGTCGTTCATATGTATATGGGATCGCTTCTATGAAGAGACCATTGTTGTATCTATTCACATAGTGAAGTATTTCACACATATCATTCGCACCTATAAATAGTAAATTGTCTCTGCGGTCTTTATGCCAAATATTGCCGTCTCCGAAATCGATATAATCGTCGTGCAGTTTGCATTTGCCAAGATTGGTAAAAAGAATCTCATTTTTCTCTTGATCAAAAATTCCATCATCATTAGGCCAATAAGATGAGCTGACTTTGGTACCACCGAAGTATTGAGTTATTGTTATAGGTCGTGAATAATCGTTATTATGGTAGTAGACGGAGATCACTTCAGCCATTTTATAAAAATAAGACTCGTTTTTAAATAAAATTTTATTTCTGATTGATAAAATGTCGTTCGAACAATTCTTTGAAGAGAATCCATTTGAGGCTTTAGATGTATTGGAATATACTGATCAAGATGTGATAGATGAATTAGAAAGATCTGGAAAGTATGCACATCTATTTGAACCTGGGTTTCAATTTAAATTATATCAGAAAAGATTGAAGAGATTAGTCTCAGATCTAGTATTTCAGAGACTCTTAAAGATAAAGAGCGAGGAGGCTATGACTTGGTCGAAAGTATATCATATTGCAGAGGCTATAATACTGCATCCCGAACTTATGAATGCTCTTTATGAACATATACTCGCGCTTGATGATGTAGCTGCATTACGTATCGCTTCGAAGCTGAATGAATTTTTTGTAGATAAGCTTTTACAAGAGATACTATCATCTGAAGGTGTTATACAGGAGAATCGTCTACAATCTAAAAAGCACATTCGTGCATTTATGGGAAAACTTCTAGAGAGATTACAATAAGAATAAACTGAAAAGATTTAAAATCTTCTCTAACTTTAAAAGGAAGATGAAGGTGTTGGATCGAGATATATTAAATACAAAGATTGTCTCTCACATAAACAATCTTTTAGTCAAATCGTTACAATTCGATCCAACGAAACATCTATGTCCAATCTGCAGTTGTAGATTAGAAAAGTGTACAGATATATTAAACGAGCATATTGCTATCTGTCGTCAAATAAAGACCGATGAGGCAATAAAAACTATCAATGTTTGGCGAAAGAAGATGGAATATAAGGAATTGGATTTTCTCGAGCATTTTACATTCAAAGGATTGAAGATCAATCCGGTTGATATTCATTCATTGAAAGCGATCCGAAAACTCTTTCTCTTCTTTGCTCTTCTACCCTCGGCTGGAATTCTCTACAATATATTTATAATTCTGAATGCATACAACTCATGTATCTATACAGGTGTTACATTTAAAGATCATTTCAATGAAGAGACATCTAAGGTGATCGAGGCCAGCTCAAAGTTTCATAAGATAATCTGCTCTAACTTTGCATTGCGAAGACAATTGAATCAATATCGAGATGAGAATGAGATTTCATTCGCGCTGTTTTATTCGGAAATACTTGATCTCTATCATGTGAATTCCATCTGCTGGAAGTAAGATTTTTGCTCGAATGAGCAAAAATAAAGAATGAGCAATCACCAAGTCACTTTCTGTCCAGATTTTGCTTTCGATTTCTTCGGCATCGGTTTCTCTGGAGCCTCTGGAACAGTTAAGCGAGAGAACATCAAATTGATACGATTCAGTTCCATCGGTGTGATTGAAACCAAATCTTTACTCATCTTATCTATCAAACAATAGATCTCCTCCAGATACGCCGTCTTATTGCTCATTTTTAAGTTTTGCTATGGAGTTTTAAACAGGATCAATTTTGCTACTAGTAGCAAAATTAGAAAAATAAGCCTATTTATACAGAGATTCTTAATTCAGTAACCGAACTTCTGTTTGCGAATTTGTCGAGCCTTAGCATTCACATCATCATAGTGCCATTGCGCACTTCTAACAATAGCTGCATTCAATCCTGCTTCACTCACTGCACAACTCTGCTTATCGCTTCCTCGATCATAAGCTACAATTGGAAATTTCTCCTCTTCAGGTAGCAGAAATGCACCTGGACATTGAGCAGCTAGATTATGGCGCTCTGTTCCCTTTCTTGGAGCTGCTGAACTCCAACCTCTAGTGGCTGCACCACGAGGATCTCCTTGATGTTCAATGTTAGATTCGAGCTTGCTAACAAGATAAGGAGGGATACCTGCAGCTAGACCTTTTTGTAGAGTCACTTGAGGTGAATCAGGAACACCTACAGGTAGAGCAAGAGATTGTTGAAAAGATTGGTCCTGGGAGAATTGGGTAGGTGTAGACTGTTGACTCTGAAAAGACGCGATTGGAGCAAATTGTTGCGATTGAAAAGAGGGAAAGGTCGCGGGAGGTGCGAAACTGCTTTGTGTTTGCACTCCGTACGAAGGAGACAGATGTTCAAATCCTGGATTCGGTTTTGGAAAATTCATTTTGCTTTTTAATATCAATTAAAATGTTTTCTCCGATTTATTTTCTTACGGCTATAATCTTTATTATTATTGTGATTTTGATTGTTTTGATAGTAGGTAAGGTGATAGTTTCAAAAACCAGTTTCAATCCGCTACTTCAGCAATTTCTCTTTGAGAACAGTTTGGAAAACGGTTTCTGCGATTCCGTTCAGAAAGCTGCCGGTATCCCTTGTACAGGTTCGCCGGTTCAAGGTATCCGTGGTCAATGTAATCTCTACACAACTTTTAGCTCATCAACAAATATAGTTGATACTCTTACACCCACTCCTCTTTTTAATGGAGCTTGTAACGATGGATTCGTCGAATCTTTACAAAAAAATTCACGAACATGTTTAGCTGCAGAGTGTTTAGGTAAAGATGGAAGAATCTACACGAACGGTCAGATAGAATTCCTCTATGTCAATTGTTCGACTCTACCAGATTGCGCATCCAAACGAGAGGCTGTAATCTTTAATTACTTCATAGATCCTATTACACAAAAGTTGACATCTAAAGCGAATTGTATGGTGAGTAGCAATAATCTGAACACTCAAGCGGCTCTGTTCGAAGAATCGTGTTCAACTGCAAATCAACAACTGTTAACGAACAATAGTCAGATCTCTCCATTTCCTCTTTTGGATGAGACAGATCTCACAGGAGGTTATTTTCTCACATCACTCAGGTCCACTAATCAGATAGATTGTCTTGCTCCTGCTGCGAATGGATTGCAGACCACAACAATCCCCTGTTCAACTCTAAAACAGCCTCAGAATTGGTTATATGTTCCAGATCTCTGTTCAAAATTTGTCACAGGCTGCTTCCCTCAACAGATAGTAGTGAGACCGACAGATGCAGATCTCTCAGCTATTCAGGCAGCTATACCATTAAACGATATCGACGGTCAAGTTGCAATTTTAAGTAAATATTCGACTCTCTCTATTTTTGCATCGAGTGGAGCTGTTTTGAATTTTCAACTCGCACCATTTGCTTCATCGTTCTGCACAAACTACAACTCATCGGGTACAGTCACGGATGATACATGTGTCAATAGGACAGGAATAATAGATGCTCTTGTTTTCCCCTCCTTATTCTAATTTCAAAATTGAGAGTTTTAAAAAATTCAGTCGATATAGAAAATTCCAATGTGTACTCCTCTATATAAATATCCATTGACTATTGATCGAATTACGTGGGACAGATTGGTTCTTGTTGATTTTGAATCAAAGTTTGTAGTTCTTTGCGAAGATGGTTTTACGAAATGTAGAAAAGTTTGTGAAGATTGTAACGAGACTTATCGATTCTCAATGTGTCGAAAACATAAAGTTATGGCACAAGCAAAAGGATTTATAATCCCGGAGCCGAAGAAGTAAATAAGAAAAGATTTTGTTCTATTGAACAAAAACGAAATATCTATAAACTCCAAGTTGAAATAAAAGTTCATGACTGATTCTATAACAGAAATTCTCTGTTCTCATTTTGGAGTTGATCTACCTAAAGAAAAGAAAGAAGAGATTCAACCAGATAAGATTGTTCGGTGTCGATATGTTGTAGATAGAAAGATCACATGCGGAGAGATCTCTTATGATGACTATCAAATGTGCGAGAGGCATCGAAGGATAGCAAGAGCGAGAGGATTCATCATTCCAGGAATGAAATAATTCTGTACTGAATTTTGTTCTTTTGAACAAAATCGATTAAGGTCTATACTCTTGCCCAAATTCTTCCAAATAGAATTCTTCGTCTACAGGTGCAGATCCCCGTTCTAATAGATAAGGAACGAGATATGTGAATTCTGGAACTCGTGCTATATATGCCATATCTTCTCCGGAAAATCGATGACCAACATCTGCTAAAAACTTAATTGTTTTATCAGCACCAGTTGGTACTGCTCCTGCTAGTAAAGATCCATAAATAGTTGTGAGAAGAGTAGTAAGATTCATATTTGTAAACCGGGGGAGATTAAGATTATTGATAGCAGTCATAAACTTTTGTAGATATTCCGTATCATTGAAACTACCCACGATTTCAGATATCGTGAAAAGAAGTCTAGCGTTTTCTATTTTACCTTTCTGTAGCAGATACAATAGAACATTCTTACTTCTATTTTCATCTAGAAATTTAGTATACTTACTATTCAATACAAAGTCTGATAATGTAAGTACAATTTTCAGTGCTGGAAGATCATTATTTGCTAGTATCTGTTTAATGAGTAGATCCTTAGTGAATTTATCTCTATTCATAGAAATTGTAGCAATCACATAGATATTTTTCCATGATATATTTGTCTCTTTTTGGATTTCTGACAATTGATTTATCTGTTCTGTATTCACACCTAGATTTCTCAGACGAGTTAGATATAGATGACGTTGAAGGGTAGGAGTAAAAGCGGTTCTATAATCTGGATTTCTCTCCAAAAGATCAATACTCTCTTGATCCAAATCTACCATCAATCGGTTCGCCATATAGACATCTTTGAAAATATCGTCAAGTGACATAGGATTTTTAAGGATAGGAAAAAAAAAAACGGTTTAATTCTGTTCTTTTGAACAAAATTCCATAACAAGAAAAGAGAGTTTTCCTGGAATGTATAAGAGAGTCTGCGAGTTCTGTGAGCTGAAAAACATACTGATTCCATATATCGGTACCAACTTCTTCTCTCTTCCAACAGAGAAGCTGATTCAGGTGAACTTATCTACATTTATCCGGTGTATTCAAGATCCACCTGAGGCGATCGGAAATCTTCTAATTGTTCAGGGAGGACTTCGCCAGATTCCGACAAAGCAGTCTTATTATCTGAAGCACGCCTCATATTATTTTGATTCGAATACAAGAGTTTTCGTCTTTGAACAATTCAATCCTCTTATTGATTTCAATACTGTTTCTGATCTCACAGCGATATTCAAGTATATTCGAAAGAAGTATAAGGAACCTCTGGCAGCTATCGGATTCAGTATGGGAGGGATACTTATCTCGGCATACTTAGCTAAGACAGAGAAGATTAAAGATGATCCGAATCTGTTCATCACCTGCTGCAATAGCTTTGATATAGTAGGGTTTAGACAAGTGCTGGAGACCAACTCTCTATTCAATTGGATTCGTCAGAGAGATCTCAATTCATTCGGTTTCAAAACTTACGATGAGTTGAAAGTAGCGTATGAGATAACTGAAGAGCAGGAGCAGTATATGAACTCTCTAATAGAAAACTTAAATAAGAATTCAGATCGCTGGAAAAATTTGCTCTGGATCGTCGGTGCAAATGATCCTCTGACTCTAAATTATAAAGAACAGCTGAGCCAATTCAAAAGACCTCCTTATACTCTCATCTGCGAAGAGGGTTGGCATTGTACATCTGATTGTATTCGCACAGCGATTGAATCCGCGACAGAATTTCTGATAAGATTGCGAGAGGATAAAAGATTTAGCTTGAGAGATCTCAAACAGATTATAAAATGAACCGCGCAGAGAAAATAAAATACTACTGTATAAGTCTAATATCTCGTAAAGATAGAAGAGATAACATTCAAAAACTGTTCGAGAAGTTAGAAATAGAAGTGAGCTGGTGGATAGTCGAGAAGCATCCCTCCGGAGGAATTTTTGGCTGCAGCGAATCACATATGATGATTTGGCAACAGAAACATGAAACAGAATACGTTTGTATTTTCGAAGATGATCTTGAATTGTTTGAGGAAGATTGTATAGAGAGATTTAGGAGATGTATTAAAGATATTGAGAAGAGAGGTTGTAGAGATTATGATCTACTGAATCTAGAGCCGGGAGTCGGTTATTATGAAGAGGATGGATTCTTCTTCTCTAAGAGAGCAAAAGATGAATTTCGATCTGGTTTTGCCACCAGATTGGGATGTTATTTTTCGGAGAGTAAACGGCTGAATAAACTAGCAGAGAAAGTTAAACCTCTCTACGGAATGGATATTGATTTGGCAATTTATGGTAATTGTAAGATGGCAATTACAGTTGTTCCTCTCTTTCGACAGAATAAAGAGTTGGGAACTGATAATGATGGAGGAGTGCATAATATAGCGACTTATGTCTCTAATTACGGCCTCGAATTTTCAAGGGAGCTATTTACGGTCATGCCAGGATTAGGTAAATTATATATGAATTGTATGAGTGGAGTATCATATGCAACAGCCTCTTCAAAGAAGATTGAACTGAAGGATAGACGAGTGAATTCGAGTAGTTTCCTGTTAACAGGAAATGATTTTCTCTAGAAAATCAAACTTTATTCAATAAAAAAGTTCCGGAGTCGGAAGGATTTTCTGATCTGTATGTTCCAGCAATTATGTCATCAGTCAGCTCCTCAATTGTAAAAGTTATTCTCTGTGTCGCTCCTATGTAACAGACAAATTTATCTTTCTCAAATTTTGCCTTGAGATTCATCTGTGCACCGTGACGAAACATACCTCGGTATTCTATCTCGAAATTATACTCACCCTCTAACTTATCTAAGTTTTTAGGAAGTTCGGTTATAATCTCTCCGAAGACTAACAGACTAGTATAAGCACGGCTACTAAAATTTCCTTGCCAGATGTTGGTCATCAAAACTGAATCTTGTTTAATCTCTATATTATTCCTTTAATGATGAGTTCTTTGGAAAAGAACGAAAAACAAAGATTTTCAGGTTCTTTGGAAAAGAACGAAAAACAAAGATTTTCAGGTTCTTTGGAAAAGAACGAAAAACAAGGAGATTCAAGTTCAGGAGACAGAAACATCCAATTGAATTTTATACCTACCTCTCTACCTATTCCTGAGAAAGATCTGCAAGAGTTGAAGAGATTTAAATCATTCTCTCCTCTGAAATTGAAGCAGAATCTTCTGAATAAAAGATGGACTGCGAAGAATCAGAAATTCGTTATTCCAAACTTTCGGGTCTCCCTGCTATTCGAAGATGGAGAGGAGGCTTTTCTACTTATGAGAAAAGACCCAAAAGAATTTAAAAATATCATCCAGAAACAGAATAAGAAATTAAGCGATGTTATAACGAAAGCGTTGATGGAAAATTTTCAATTGACAAGCAGAGATCAACTTGAATATTCTTGGCTCTCTCCAGTTGGTAATACAACAAAGATAAACAGCAGCCTCAAATCAGATACAATAATTATATTCGATAATATTATAATTGATGCAGATTATGAAATAGATTTCTGGATCTCTTGTGTAGAGGTTCTACTGCGATATAAGTAGATTTTGAACTGATAGTTCAAAATCAAAATTATTCTACTCTAGTAAAATGCAATTTGACTCCATCACATTTTTCGACAATGAGAAACTTCGAGCCGATGACATTCGTCTTTTTCGCTCTCGTGGTATTCAGTTCGTCTTAACTTCCTCCGCTCATGTTTATGAGATTACAGATGATGATCATAAAGTCGTTCATCATAAAGTTCGTAGCCCTTTTGTTATTCGTGATTCCCTCACTCATAAGTCCTATAATGTCAATTCGAAAGATTGTTGTGTAAACGAGATCTCTTGTTCATCTTCGTCTAATTCCTCTTCTTGCTCCTCAAATCTTATTCGTATCACCACTTCTCTGGGTCAACAGAACTCTATTATCTCTGGTCCTCTCCCTCTTCATTGCAATGATATACTGAATATCTGGTCGACTGGTAGCATTCTTCCTCTTGCTACACCAGGTTCAGTCGACACTGAGTTCGAAGTTGTGAATCAGTTGATCGCAAATCGACCACCGAATCCAGCGACAGATTTTGTTGGATGGATCTCAAAAGCACTATTTTTTGATTCTTTGAATTCAGTTCTATTTTTCTATGATGGTACATTAGGTCTACCGGGAACGTTCACTCCACTGAATTTAAAAGGGCCAACAGGACCGACAGGACCGACAGGCTCAACTGGCTTCACAGGCTCAACTGGCTTCACAGGCTCAACTGGCTTCACAGGCTCAACTGGCTTCACAGGCTCAACTGGCTTCACAGGCTCAACTGGCTTCACTGGATTCACAGGACCGACTGGAGTGACAGGCTCAACTGGCTTCACAGGCTCAACTGGCTCAACTGGCTCAACTGGCTTCACGGGTGACATCGGTCCGACGGGCTTCACTGGACCGACGGGCTTCACTGGACCGATTGGCGCAACAGGACCAACTGGCTTCACAGGATCAACTGGCTTCACAGGATCAACTGGCTTCACAGGATCAACTGGCTTCACAGGATCAACTGGCTTCACAGGATCAACTGGCTTCACAGGCTCAACTGGCTTCACAGGCTCAACTGGATTCACAGGACCGACTGGAGTGACAGGCTCAACTGGCTTCACAGGCTCAACTGGCTCAACTGGCTTCACGGGTGACATCGGTCCGACGGGCTCAACTGGCTTCACAGGATCAACTGGTGTCACCGGTCCAACTGGATTCACAGGACCGACAGGCTCAACTGGCTTCACAGGCTCAACTGGTGTCACCGGCCCAACTGGATTCACAGGTTCAACTGGATTCACAGGCCCAACTGGTGTCACCGGATTCACAGGCTCAACTGGCTTCACAGGACCGACTGGAGTGACAGGCCCAACTGGCTTCACTGGTGACATCGGTTCGACGGGCCCAACTGGTTTCACTGGTCCTACAGGAGCAGCCGGGACGAGTTTAGCTACACCTGTCAGTGGAAATTTTACAACATCTGGAAGTACAAATATTATCGCAACATTTACAACAACTTCTGGGAAATTGTATAATTATGAATTTGCTTGTTCTCCTGCATCATCGACTGGATCAAATCCTCTTGGTCTTGTTGTAACTAATGTATCTGCTGGTAAGACTCAGTGTGTATTTACTGGTACTTCTCTAAGTGGAAATACTGTTGTCGGGCCAAACATGAGTACGTCCAGTAGTATCAATTTTGGAAGTAATAATTTTAGTCCATTTGGTTGGTTTTCGGCTTCTAGTACTAGCTCTGTGTTATTTTTGAACGGAGCAGCAACTGCTGGAGTGGTAATAACTTTTTCTGGTTTTTATGAACAACTCAACTAAAGCTAAAGATATCTAATATAATTATTTATTTTAAAATAGAAAAGATGTCAGGAACTTCTGGAACAACAATTGCTGGAAGAGCATATCTTTTACGTCTAATTTTACGGTGAAGCAAGTGGAGTGACATTAATGTTGATTGGAACTCAACTTCAGATTGCTTAAATTGAGTTATATTTCTGATCTAAAGATCAGAAATATATGCCATTTAAAATTTAGTTCTCCAACAATTTAACAAACAGATCATAACTCTCCTTATCCTCATTCAGAAAAGTTTTCACGAGTTGTTCAAGAGAGACCTCTTCTTGTCTCATCTCTCTGCCTTGAGAATTTTGAATGATGCTCTTTGCAATACTAGCAGATTGATTAGTCCTCTCAAAAACGATTTTATCAACTATCTTCTCACAGGCAAGAAAAGCAGGTGATTTAGTTATTGCTGCTATCTCTACAACATCTGCAGTGACTATCACTTTAATTAGAATTTTCTCTGAGGTTGTAGGAAGATGCTCTCCGAATCTCTGTAACTGTTCAGTAGTAAGACGAACAGTCACTTTTTTCACTATCGAGCTCAGATAGATTCTTTTCATTGACCCACCTCCTCCGTCGCCAAAGTTCTGATCAGAAGTTCGGTCCTCCGTATCCATCCACAACAGCGCTTTGTCAGGATTCTCATCATAATCATTCTGCATAACAGATCCGACATATACAATGTTATTCAATGTTTGAAATTCATGAATGTGTCCTGAGATAATAGGTATACTCTTATCCCAAATGTCGCCGGACGAGGATGTTGTCTTCTTCATTCGACATCCCTTGAACTCCTGATGAGCAAAGAGATATTTGACTCCTTCGAGAGAAGTGTTAGCCAGCGCTTCATTAAATCTTTTGGTCGGAACATAAGGGACAAAAACAAGGTCTTTGATTCTTATCGTAGATGAAACAATTGTAATATTAGGAAATCCAACTAATCCGGTAAATGGATGAATATCTGTCATATAATCGCTGTTTGATTGCCGATCGTGGTTTCCTTGAATTACAATCAAAGGCACCTTATTCGCAATCTTTTTATAAAAATCAACAGCAAAACAGAGACATTGCATATGAATTCTTTCATGGGTGTCGAGAGTATCTCCAAGAGAGACTACAAAATCTGGCTTCAGCTCTTCAATCTTCAAATAGATCTCTTTTGCAACATCTGCGTAGATATGTAGATTCTTAACAGTAACGTGTAAATCGCCAATAACTAGTATCTTCATGACTCAGCTTTCAGAAACTAAAAATAAATAAAAATTAAATCAGTTATTAAAATTCAGAATGGCTTTTTTCGCGCAGAACAATAATTATTTAGTTGCAAACGGTAGCATAGGCACCTTCTCAGGAGCCAGTACAACCGGAGCAGCGACAGTTGGTTTTCTTGCTACCGATGGCACCGGCAAATTTCTGTCGCAACCAACAACAAGCATCTGTCCAAATAAATCATATGTTGTTATTGTAGGTTCTGGAGCAACTGGTACAATCTCTTCAGCTTCAGCTATCGGTCTTCCTTCGTCGGTTGGTCCTACCGGAAGCACTGGCTCTACTACATATCCTCTAGTCAATGTCCCAATGAGTATGTCTACCTCAGGTCTCGCTCTCTTTACACCGACTGCATCAAACACAACTATGAACTTGGGTACAGGTTTCACCGCTACATTGGGTAACAGCTCTGGAACCTATCTTCTGAATGCTTCACCGAATGGCGGATCGGTCGGTTACACTGGAGGTGCAGTACTAACTTCGCCTCTCAATGCTTGTCCAGGTTGTGCATGCGCGGCTGGGACCACTTGCGGAACAGGCGGAGTCTGTACTGGTACATCTCCATGCACAGCAGGGTCTCCCTGTGCAGGAACATGCAATGGCGTCTGTGCTGGAACAAATATGCAATGTACTCAAGGATCAAATGGTCAATTCAGTTGTGTACCAAATAGCACAATCTCAACATGGGTCTGGTGGGTAGTCGGTGCAGCAGCTATTCTACTTTTGATTATTATCGTGGCTCTGATATACGCTTATATCTCCTCGCGTTCTACAGAAGTTGCTCCGAAGATAGCCGGAGCAGCTGCTCCTGGTTCTCCTTCGGGTCCTGATCCAGTACAAGCTGTCTTTGCCGAATCAGCTTCTGGTTATGGAGCACCCCCTATTCTTCTCACTGCTCCCTCACAAGTTCCTATACAGAATTATTATCAAGCGCCTCCACCGGCTTATTCAGGTCCACCGCCTTATTACGCACCTCCGCCTCCTTATCCTCAACAGCCTCTCTATACAGCAAGTGGAATTAGAGTTCAATAATCTCTTTAACATTAAATCGTCCTAAGGAAATGGCGGAGACAATAATAGATTTGAATAGACTCGATATTACAATCAATCTTCCAATTCAAAAATTTACTGAATTGACACTCGTAAAAAACAATTCTATTCTCACTATACCAATCACAGATGCCAATCAGTATATAATCAAACCGAGTAGAAGATTAACTAAAATGATAGTGCATTTATGCAAAGTTGGACCCTGGTTTTACTTTGAGGACTATCACATGGCACTCGATATAGCTGATGTCACTATTCTCTATAATAACAAAGAGACTCTCTACAATCTAGAATTCAAAGACCCGAATCTTTTCTTTATTTTGAGCTTTGATCACAGAGACAATCAGATACTTATTCCACTCGAGACAAAGAACACAATCATTATCAATTTCGAACAGCTGACGGATTACGGCAATTATATTGTCCTGCGGCCTCTCTACGACAAAGGATTTCAGATTGTAGATTACAGTTATTGTCATCGACATATCCTTCCTAATGAAATCTATCTTCCTTACTTCTACAATGAGGGAGAGATAAATCACCTTGAGGAGTTGATAAATGAGAATAGAGGAAAGTGGGAACACGATGTAGCCGCTGTCTGTAATGGAACTCCACATCGTCAGGAGATAGAAGCGAAACTGAAAGAGAGAGGCCTGAAAGTTCTAGATGTTCGAGGTTGGAGAGAGGATCGCGATAAACAGATAGCTAAATGTAGAATTCTACTTAATATTCACGCACATGCAGAGAATTTTACAATCGCTGAACACTTGAGAATGAATCGGTGGATGCTTGCAAACATGAAGATAATTTCAGAAGAGTCGGACGAACAGGATTCAATCGATATGTTCAATGTCGAATTTCATCCTTTTGATAAGTTAGTCGATCGAGTAGTAGAGTATTTTGGTTCACTACAACCGGAGAGCTTATTTCGTTGCTCTTCGGCAGAAGACCTTACAACTAAAAGACAAATCTACAGAGAGAAATGCGAGAGACAGTTACAAATTATAATAGACAAATTCAATTTATAAATTTTCTAGTCGACTAGAAAATTATGTTGCGATAACATTGGAATTTTCATCGCTACGTATTCTAACATTCTCGGCATACTCCTCTCCAAATTCAGCTCGTATTTTCGGTATCTCGTGTTCTCTCTGAAATACACAACCGTTGTTTAAGAAAAATTCGATAACATCTCTATTTACAAAATTCAAATCCAAAACACCGTCTTTAATATCAGAATAGATTAGGAATATAGCATGTTTTTCGCTAAGACCTCCCAGTGTTGGATCTATTTCCTTAATATGATTAAATAGTGTTTTCGCGAATAATTTAATATATTCTAAATCATTTGAAGAAGCTCTTCCTGCTCCCATACAAATTAAAGTTAACACCGCCATATCAAAGCGAATATTTTCAGTAGATGCGATATGTAATAGAATCTGTTTTGCTTTTCGAATTGAGATACGAGAGTATTGTATAGCTGTATACCAATAATATTGTGCATATATCATATTAATCGTTTTCGCAATTTGATAAGCTGCAACATCATCATTATTAAAGATCGAGGTAAATAATTCACTTATATATGAATCATAATCTCCAGTTATAATAGATGCGATATTGTAAATCTTCTGCCAAGTTATCCCTGTTCTTCTCTGTATTTCAAGAATCTCCTCGAGTTTCTCTTTTGAAAGATTCAATATTTTAATCTTCTCTCTATAGAGATCGTTCTGTAGAGTAGTAGTGAATAGATTTGTATATCGACCGCTCTTCTCAAGGTCCTCTATTAGATAGTCAGGAAAATCTAAGAGTAGTCGATTCGCTGCATAGATATCTGAATTATAGAGATTCTCGAATAGATCTAGAAGATCGATATCCATTTTTAATTAGAGAAATTAAAAAGAAAGAATCACTTTGAATCAGCAATCACCATCTCGGAGACAAGTTCATCGAATGTTATTTTAGGTTCCCATCCTAACAATCGTTTTGCTTTCGATGCATCTCCTAATAGATTCTCCACCTCAGTGGGCCGAAAATATTTCGGATCTACTTTAACTCGCACTTTTCCATCTGCATCAACACCCTCTTCATCTACACCTTCTCCTCTCCATGAAATTTGTATTCCGACACATGAATATGCTTTTTCGACAAATTGCCTCACCGAATATTGCTTTCCAGTTGCTAATACAAAGTCTTCTGGAATATGATAATTGAGCATCAACCACATACCATAAACATAATCTTTTGCAGATCCCCAATCTCTCATAGCTGCCAAATTTCCAAGATATAGAATCTCGTCTCTCTTCTTTCCAATATGACGCGTGATCTTTCTTGTTACAAACGTTTCTCCTCTTCTATTAGATTCATGATTGAATAGAATTCCATTACAGATAAACATTCCGTAAGCCTCTCTATAATTTTTTGCAATCCAGAATGAATATAGTTTTGCAATCGCATAAGGAGAGCGAGGATTAAATGGAGTCTCTTCATTTTGTGCCTCCTTATAAACACCTCCGAATAGTTCCGAGGTTGTTGCATTGTAGAATTTTGTTTTGTGTTGTAGTCCACACGATCTAATCGCTTCTAGCAATCGCAATGTTCCGAGAGCATCAACGTTGCCGGTGTATTCTGGGAGCTCAAATGAGACCTTTACATGAGATTGTGCCGCGAGATGAAATACGAGATCAGGCTGTACTTTTGATATAATCGAAACAAGATTTGTTGAATCTGTAAGATCTCCATAATGCAGATATAACTTACTGAAAATATGATCGATTCTTCCAGTATTAAAAGATGAGCTGCGCCGAATTATACCATGAACCTCGTACTCCTTCTCAAGTAACAACTCGGCGAGGAAACTTCCATCCATACCATTAATTCCAGTTATCAAAGCTCTCTTCATGTTGCTTTTATATCTGTAGATATTAATTTTGTAGATTAATCTACAAAATTATCCCGAATACTAATCAAGTATCGATTCATAGAGAGTTGACTCTCTCTTACAGAGAACAGTCAGTCCATTGTTATTCTCTCTCTTCGTTTTGATCATCCAGTCTGAATTCTCTTGCAGAAACAAAGTGATAGCTCCCTCTACTCCTCTTTCGGCCTCCCATCTTTTGCAACCGTATTTATCACAATACTCTTTAACATTCATCCCCATTCGTTTCAATTCACTCAGATGTGCATCGATTGTCGTATCATGCATTACTATATACTTTCGTGTGATAGGAGCCAAAACTCGCAACTCTTTGAGTATATGAAAATATGAATGAATGGAATCGATGAATAAAAGATCTATTGATCCAATCTTCTTCACTTCAAAATTAATACTACTCTCGTTGAAGAATGTGAGATGAATTCCAGCTATTGCACAATTTTGACAAAATTCGCCTTGCTCAATTCTGGCAGAATTAATATAGTAGAGATGACCTCCCTCTTTTTTGCCTATTCCAGCTGCTAAAGCATAAAGAGAAGATGAACCCTGTGTCGAAATCTCGAGAGCTGAAGTACATTCACCTGCAAGTTCGGAGATTAATGCTAAATGCTCATTGATATCGCTTCCAGTAGCACAATTATTTGCATGACTCTGGAAAATTCTCTCCATCTGTTTATATTTATTGTAGAGAGGTTTAAAAGTTTATGCACTTCTCAATCCCTCTCATATAATTTCTGTTGAGCAAATTTTACCAGAAGAGCTCCGAATAAATATCAGAACTTATTCTTTTTAAGATCATATAGAATATACGATATATTTCTCAATCCCTCTCATATAATTTCTCTCAGGCGAATTCCACCAGAAGAGCTCCGGATACATATCATGATTTGAGTAGAAGACTGGATCTGTTAATGAACCCAAACATGGTTTTCGAAATGAATATGCCATAGCAAACGGCGAACTCTGATTTCCAATGAAGAATTTGCAAGAGGAGATGTAAGTTGCGATCTCCATCAAACTAGAGCATAGAACGCAAGGAATAATTTCTCCATAGATAGATGCAAAATGAGCATATTCTGCTCCATTGCACGACACAAATAAACATTTATTCTGCTTAATGATCTTTTCGAGTGGAAAATCCACTACCTGTTTAAGATGCAGTCTCTTAGGAAGAGCCATGTGTATGCATACCAAATCGTTATACTCTACTGTGATCGGCAAGTTGAAAGTAGCAATTGGATATCTTGGTAATCCATAGAATTGAGCCAAGTAGAAAGACCATTCAGTTCGATAAACAAAAGGAGACTTTCTCCATGCACTCAAATTTATATAACTTTTAGGTTCCTTATCGAGAATAGAGTAAGAGGCAACGTAATTCTGAGCAAGAAAAAGAGGTTTAGTATCAGCATAAGTTCTCTCGACCCCCATAGTAAATTCCTCGCCTCCATATTTTGAATCACTTGTGATATATATATTAGCTTTTTTTCCTGTTTTTAGATAATGAAGAAGAGGAATATACATCGAATGTATCATATCTCCCAACATTCCACTCACTATGAAATTTATAGTCTCTTCACTTCTAGAATCAAAAGAGCTCCATAAATCATGGCAATGAAAAATCTCCTCCGGTAGATCTCTCAGAATCTCATTCAGACTCTCTTTGCTTAAATCAAGATACTCCTCGGGGAGTAGAGCTCGATTGAGCTCCTCATCACTATCAAGAAGTTTACAATCAGAAACAATAGAATAAAACTCAATTATTCCTAATACGCGTTCGATTGAACTCGAATCTTTTGGCAATCGAATTACAAAGGGCTTGGATGAATAGCTCTTCTGTTCTTTTATCAGAGAACTGGCATCGAACTTCTTCTTAAGAGCATATCTCATCTCATTCAATTTAAAGATTCGATGCATTATCTCTGCATAACTCTTTTTCTCTTCAGGCTTCATCTCTCGAACTTTATCGCTCAACCACCAGATCTGTTCATTGACATATTTAAGAATATTGTAAGATCTGCTATCTATTCGACTATTTTTCACCTCATAATCTGAAATAACTATACGAATAGAATCTATCTCCTCCTGAATCAATTTCAATTTCTGTTCATCCGTAATTCGAGATTTCTTAATCTCGAGAATAGACAACTTATCAATCACTTCACCATTGGAGACTTCGGTTCTCATATTTTAAATTATTCTTTAACTACTTAAATCAAAACTGAAAATAAATGTCTGTTTATACAGAGATTTCACAGTGTCGTATCTGCGAAGGAGAATTAGAGGATGTGATAAATCTTGGTCATCACGCAATCACAAGTCGTTTTCCAAAGCAAGATGAGCCAAATCCTCCATCATCTCCTTTA
>Ga0206851_1012_pt1 | contig 72959 bp, 69 predicted proteins | sample Alteio_BWOrgCont_13_FD_152904 | JGI IMG/M metagenome (GOLD analysis project Ga0206851, IMG submission 152904) | Enriched cells from forest soil in Barre Woods Harvard Forest LTER site, Petersham, Massachusetts, United States -... | ecosystem: Environmental > Terrestrial > Soil > Temperate forest >... | reverse complement strand
CCCGGAGGAGCCAGCATCAAACAGACTGCCATAGGTTCCATCATTTATATATAGTGCATCACCTTTGCGGAGCTCAACGCGCACAACAACAGAACCACTCTCGGCTACCAGAGCGCGCCCTGGTTCACACCAAAGTTTGCAATCTTTACTGAGAGGTAGAGACTTCACCGAATCACATATGGTGGAGGGTGATTGGATAGAGATTGGTCAGCTTGGTGCTTATGGCGCGACACTACAAACCAAATTTAATGGCTTTCATTCTGATCGCACCGTGGAAGTGTGGGATAATCCAATTATGTCGATGTATGGCTTTGCCGATAAAAAACCCTTACTCGGCCTTGCTGAAACGCCAATGGCTAGGTCTGAACAACCGGCGCTAATTGAAGCTTAGTGTTTGGTGATCTCTGGTGACTAATAGCCAATTAAAGAAAACTAACAAAAAAGCTGAATTTCTCCAGCACCCGGTCGAGCATATCGATATCACTTCCTTCGATAGCCGCCCGATAATAACCGCAATGGAGAAAATGTCTTTCACCAGCCGAGATTTGGCACGTGCGGCAAAAATTTTTAACATGATGCTGCAAGATGATTGCGCTGTTATCCTAACCCTCGCAGGTTCTACCTCAGCTGGCGGCTGCATGGATTTATATTCCGACTTGGTAAAATACAATATGGTCGATGCGGTAGTAGCAACGGGCGCTTCCATCGTCGATATGGATTTTTTTGAAGCACTAGGATTTAAGCACTATCAGGGTGATCCGTTTATGGATGACCGAGTTTTGCGCGAACATTATATCGACCGGATTTATGATACATATATAGATGAGGAAGAACTACAAGCATGTGATCATACCATATGCAAAATCGCGGATTCGCTTCCGCCCAAGCCATACTCCAGCCGTGAATTCATCAAGGAAATGGGAAAATATCTGACAAAAAAATCTAAGAAAAAAAACCTCACTTATTGAAACCGCTTATAAAAATAATGTCCCAATTTTCTGCCCGGCATTCACTGATTCATCAGCTGGATTCGGTTTAGTAGTTCACCAAGAACAAAACCCGAAAAAACATATGACGCTTGATTCTATTCGTGATTTCCGCGAATTGACCGAGATAAAGTTGCAGGCTGGAACAACTGGGCTTCTGATGATCGGCGGCGGCGTGCCAAAAAATTTCGTCCAAGACACCGTAGTTTGCGCAGAAATATTGGGTAAAGAAGCAGAAATGCACAAATATGCAGTACAGATAACAGTTGCCGATTCGCGTGACGGAGCTTGCTCCAGCTCGACATTAAAAGAAGCTTCCTCCTGGGGAAAAGTTGATACCGCATTCGAACAGATGGTTTTTGCCGAAGCAGGAAGTGTATTACCGCTGCTGGCCAGTGATGCCTACCACCGTGGCTACTGGAAAAAGCGTCGCAAGCGTGAGTTCTCAAAATTATTCACATAGGAAGGCTATCTCCGGCCTTTACTCATAGAAAGAGAAAAATTTGCCGCATCAGCTTTTAAAAAGTATCTTCGGCACGGATTTCTCCGAGTACCGCGATGATCCAGAAGGCTTCCTCGCGCGGTTCTTAGCGTATAAATTCTCGCTCAAGGATTTATATATGGTGTTTGATTACGTTGCTAATCTAGAGCACCCATTTCCGCATCCTTTCGATAAATCAAAAGAAATCATCATTCCCGGTTGCGCAATAATTGGCGACCAAAAAGCTGCTGATGCTGTGGTTTTTTTAGCGCACACCCATGGTAATGAGCCAGTTGGGCTTTCTTCATTTTTACTGGCTCTGGCGCTTTCCGGTGCTGGTCTTCTCAAAGGAAAAGTTTATGCAGTGATCGGAAATATAGAGGCGGCCAGGCGCTACTGGGAAGTGTTCCGGGATAATCCAGAAGCTCCGGTTTACAAGCGCTCGTTCTTTCGCACCGTATCAGCAAGTGATGAGCCGGATGAGGCCAAGGATTTAAACCGTCTGCCGCCAAAATGGGGAGAATTGGCAGTAAATAATCTGCGCGAATTCTATGATCAAATCCTTGATAGTGAGCATTATATTGTTCGTCGCGCGCTAAAAATTTTGACTCTTGCACTCAGACCTGAAGTAAAGTTGTTTTTTGACGTTCATTCATCCCGTCAATCCCCCGATGGCCTTAGGATAATCAACGTCTCACAAACCCAAATGAAGATGATTGAGGAAGGGATATTCGGACATATCTTGAGGGGAGCACCAGATGATTTAAGGATTTTCCCCGCCGGGCTCTTGGAAACGCTGGGTATCGACGAACCACAGATTACTGTGAAAATGTTGGTGGAAATAGCACGCGGAGAAAATATTATCCCAATAATAGGCATCGAATGTGGGCACCACGAAAATGTGCAGGATACTATGCCGCGTAGTGTTCAATTCGCCAATGCATTGCTTTATAACCTGAGTCTTTCTGAGGTTAAGCCAGAAAATTATGCAAAAGATACAGGGGAATTTTATAAATATCACGTTATCGGTCGCAAAGGGCTTAAGTATTTGAACGGAACAATTACACCAGGTGACGTTATTTATCCAGTAAAGCCGCTAGCCGAGGAAAAGCCCCCATATTATACCAGTGGGCAAATTATTGCCTGGAACCCAACAAGGGCTGAATTACTTGATATTGGCAGAGAGCCAAATATAGAAAAGTTAGAAAAAATACGAAACACCACACAGGAAATTTATTCGGTATATCAATTCAAAGAAATGGAAAAAATGAAAAAAGGCCAAGTGGCGATGATTGGCGTGCCATCGGGAAATAAATTCACCATGCCGGAAGATGCAATTTTACTATTTCCTACCAAATCTTCCGCGCTTTATGGCAAAAAGCCCGGCATGTGGCCAATTGAGGTAAATGCGGTGAAAACCCCTGCCAACGCCAAATTCAGCTATGTTATAAAGGATGTAGAAAAAATTGTGCTGAAATAAATATGTTTAAAGGTCAAGCATTACACAATCACACAATATTTATCACAGGGGCAACTTCTGGTTTTGGAAAAGCTTGTGCGGTTGCTTTCGTTGAAGCGGGTGCAAAAGTTATCATCACTGGCAGGCGACAGGAAAAATTGAATCAATTGAAAAAAACTCTTGGATCTTCCGCCCATGCCATCCATTTGGATGTACGGAATGAAAAACAAGTTTTTTCCGCAATTAAAAACTTGCCAAAAAGTTTCAAAAACATCACTGTTCTTATAAATAATGCCGGATTAGCGCTAGGCTTGGAATCATCGGATAAAGCCGATCTGAAAGATTGGGAAACGATGGTTGATACCAATATAAAAGGTGTGCTTTACGCAACAAAAGCAGTGCTGCCTGGAATGGTTGCACGTAATGCTGGTGATATAATAAACATGGGATCAATTGCTGGAACTTACCCATACCCCGGGGGCAATGTTTACGGCGCAACCAAGGCTTTCTTGAAACAATTTTCCCTAAACCTACGGGCTGATCTACTTGGTACAAAAATTCGTGTGACCAATATTGAGCCAGGAATGGTGGAAACAGAATTTTCTAAAGTCCGTTTTAAAGGTGATGCTACAAAAGCAAAGAAAGTTTATGCTGGGATGAAACCATTAACTGCTGAAGATATAGCCGAAACTGTGCTCTGGTGCATCACACGACCATGGCACGTCAATATAAATAGTGTTGAGATAATGCCAGTAGAGCAGGCATTTTCCGGGTTTGCAGTTAACAGAAAATAAAATTTTAAGACATATTCAAAAGGTTGGCATCCCCACCTATTGCTGCAGTATTAACCGTGTATGTCCGCTCGGTCAGAAATCTGAGTAGATAGTATGGCCCGCCGGCTTTGGGGCCCGTGCCAGATAATTTCTCACCGCCAAATGGCTGCACCCCCACCACCGCACCAATTTGTGTGCGATTAACATAACAATTCCCAGCATTCACACAGGTAGCTATGTATTCAGCACGTGCTTCAATACGCGTCTGAATCCCAATCGTGAGGCCAAAATTAGTGGAATTTATATCGTTAATTATTTTATCTAAATCCGTAGATTTGAACCTAATTATATGGAGGATAGGCCCGAAAACTTCTTGTTTTAGCTCGTGTATAGAACCGATTTCAAATATATAAGGCGGCACGAACCAGCCATTTTCACTCAGCAAAACTTTTTCTCCATCAAAAATTACTTTTGCCTTTCCCCGCATTTCTTTTACATGTGAAACCAACATTTTTTGTGCAGCACTATCAATGACAGGACCGTAATCGGTATCAAATTCTATAGGGTCTTTAATCTTGAAGTCCGCCAATATTCCACAGAGTAATTCCAACAATTCATCAGCAATTTCCTCTTGTATATACGCCACACGAAGTGATGAACAGCGCTGCCCACTACTACCAAACGCTGATTTTATAATATCGTCCGCCGTTTGCTCAAGCAGCGCACTCGAATCAATTACCATTGCATTTTGCCCACCTGTTTCGGCTATGAGAGGTACGATTGGTCCAGTTTTTGTGGCCAGCACAGAATTGATCGCTTTCGCGGTTTCTGTTGAACCAGTGAACACCACCCCGGATATTTTTGGCTGCGCAACCAGCGCGGCACCGATTTCTTCACCGGAACCCAGCAACAACTGCATCACATTTCCTGGAACGCCAGCCTTATGTATAAGCAGTGCGGTAAAATGTGCAATCAGTGGCACCTGTTCGGCAGGCTTGGCTATTACAGCATTCCCGGTAACAATAGCTGCCGTGATTTGCCCTAGAAATATCGCCAGGGGAAAATTCCAAGGGCTGATGCAAAGGAAAATTCCGCGCGGAGCCAAGTGTAATTCATTATATTCCCCTACCGGACCAGGCAAAACTTGCGGCACAATTAAAAGCCCCCGCGCCTGGTGTGCATAATAGCGGCAATAATCCGCTGCTTCACGGATTTCTGCAATAGAATCAGCAAGAGTTTTCCCTGCCTCGCGCATACAGAGCTGAATTAATTCGTATTTATTCTCCTCCAGTAAATCTGCTAATTTCTCAAGGCAATTTATACGCTTTTCCGCCGTGGTTGTGCTCCATTCTTGAAATCCCTTTTCTGCCACTGCTATTGCCTCAGCAATATGATTTCCATTTGCCGAGCTCCAATCACCGATACTTCGGTTTATATTTGCCGGTTCATGAATTATCTGTGAAGTAGCAGCAATTTTTTTCTCACCATCAATCAGTGAAAATGCCCGCCAATAGCCATTAGCAAAATCCCTCAATTTATTTTTTACCCCTTCCAACTCCCAGATATTACCGAGATCAATACCCAATGAATTCTGCCAATATTTATAAATATTTGCTGATTGCGGGACAGAGTTTGCAACATTTGAATTAATTGAATTTTGAAGGATTTCAGCCATATCAAAATCTTTGCTCATCATTTTATGAACGAAGGAGTTATTAGCACCATTTTCTAAAAGTCTTCTTACTAGATATGGTAAAAGCTCATTGAATAGGCCAATCGGCGCATATATTCGGCAGGGAATTTGGTCAGATAATTGTTCATAAATCGCATCACCCATGCCGTGTAGTTTTTGCAATTCAAATTTCTTTTCTCCTGCAAATTCCTTCACTACAGCGATGGTTAGAGCATTATGTGTCGCGAATTGTGGATAAAGATTTTCTGTATGTTCAAGAATTTTTTTTGCGCACGCGGTATAAGAAATATCAGTGTTTTCCTTGGCTGTGAATACCGGATAATTTTTTAATCCAGCCACTTGCGCGCTCTTGATTTCCGTATCCCAATACGCACCTTTTACCAGCCTTATTGGTATGGTACGACGATATTTCTTTGAGATGGCCAATAGATAATCTATGGCTGGAAAAGCTCGTTTCTGATAGGCCTGCAGCGCCAACCCAAAACCATCATATTTTTCTAATGCCGGGTTAGCAAAGGCGGCCCCAAATATTTCAAGATATAAATCAAATCGCGTGGCATCTTCAGCATCTATCGTAAGTAAAATATTGTGCCGTGCCGCTTCTGTTACCAATTCGGTCAATTTTGACAATAAATGTTCAAAAACCTCATCTTTTTTCAATAATTCGTAACGATGATAAAGCGCAGAAAGCTTGATCGAAATTCCAGGCTTTTCACGCCAATCTTTTTCTGTAGAATGCAATGCACCGATTTTTTTTATCGCATCCGAATAGTTTTTAAAATATTGCTTAGCCTGTTTCTCGGTTCTAGCCGATTCGCCAAGCATGTCATAGGAGAGGAGAAGGCCTTTTTCTTCATATTTCTTTGATTCTTTGATTCCTGCTTCGATGGTTTCAGTAAGGATAAAGCCCCTAGCCAGCTTTTCTATTATTGCCGTTGCAGTTTTCTGGAACAGCGGAGAAATGGCTCTCAGCGTTCGCATTCCGGCAAGCCTGCCAACCAAACCAAACGCAACGTTAGAAGCGACGCCTATTATACCCTGCTGCCCACTTTTCCAGGCTGCGGTACTAGACACAGAACGAATTAATTCTTGCTGTGTTGTAGAATCTGGTATCCGAGGTAACGCCTCACATAAAACCATCAGCGCCCTGCCCTCTTTTGAAGTCAGAGGATAATGCTGCAACAAAGCCTCAAATAACCTAGGTGATTGTGCACGAGCTTTGGTGACCAATTCTTCAGCTATTTCCCGCGCGTTCAGGTATACATTAGAAAAATCGCCGATGAAATTCCGCAGTTCCTCTATACATTTTGCTTCATCGTGGAAGCTATAGGCACTTATGTCATTTAAAGTTTTTTGCACCTTGGCATTATATACTTTCCAGAATTTTGTGGAACTTTCTTTTAAGGACAGGAATCACCTCCCCTGCAAACCATGGATGCTGCTGAATCCAGAAAGTATTACGCGGACTAGGATGCGGCAGCGGAAAAAAATCTGGCAGATATTCGTGAAAATTCTGCACTGTTGCAGTTAAATTTTCTTTCATTCTATTACCCAGATAATATTTCTGGGAATATTGGCCGATGAGCAGGGTCATCCGCAAATTTGGTAGAAATTTAAGCAATTTGTCGTGCCATTTTGGTGCACATTCCGGCCTAGGTGGCAAATCACCGCTTTTTCCCTTGCCGGGATAGCAGAATCCCATAGGAATTATTGAAATGTTTTCCTCGTTATAAAATTCATCACTCGAAACCCCAAGCCAACTGCGTAAACGATCACCGCTTGGATCATTCCATGGGATACCGGTGTTGTGAACTTTAGTTCCAGGCGCCTGGCCGATGATTAAGATACGTGATCTTTCATTGGCGCGGAATACTGGATTTGGCGCAAACGGAAGAAAATCCACGCAAATTCTGCATGTAGAGATTTCTGATTTTAGTTTTTTGAGAGTCATGGAAAGTTGGTATAACAAGTTAATCTCAACTCTAAAACAGAATTTCTGCTCTCTATACTTCCTTAGAATTTATAACTTATATTCATCTTGAAGAGTTCCGGCGCAGTTAATTGGTAGCCGTTGACATACTGGTACACCGGAACTTCAATGTCTGCATACATCCTTACATTTCCGATATCGGCTTCAATTCCAGGCGAGAGTAAAAGGCGCTCATAACCGCTATCGGCATGATCAGAAGCGGGGCCATCATCGCGCCAACGTGAGGAACCGATAATTTGCGCTATTGGGGCTATTTTTACCTTGCCGATAAAGAGATCATCATAATATGCCCCTACCACCGCATCAATTTCAGTGCCGGGCCGATAGCCATTTTGCACCAGAACTGGCTGATCTAATTCACCGCTAACGAACCAATCCCACAATCTATCGCTAGTTAGATTTCCAACATGAAAGCCACCAAGCAGTATATCTGTGCTCCCGGAGCCAATATCGGTATCGCGGTCGAAATTAGGAGCATCATGGCTGCCAGTAGGCAGACGGAGACCATAAGTGACGCCAGTAGACATATCCTCGGAGAATCCGGTATATATCCCCTTGATGCGAATATCGCCAACGCTATCATCGTGCACTCCGGCGATATCGCCATCATCCAAGGTAGTTCTGAAATGCCGGTCAGTGTATGGCAGTTGCACCATTGCTCCCCATTCACGGCCGAACATATATTGTGCTCCGGCTTCATAAAAATTGCTGCGGATTCTTTTATCATCGTTGTCAGCGGCTGGTACTTGCGAGCTATCATGCCAGTCTTTATTCTGATTCATGTAATCATATTCGAGCCAAGCCATGCCACCAGGTTGGGTGGGCAGCATATCGGCAGTTCCTACATCGAATACCCCACAACCGCAGGCGCAGGCTAGCACGATATTCGGAATCAGAGCGATGATTGCAAAAGCCGATAATATTTTGGCAACAACAATCCTTTTCATAAAATCTCCATTAATTAATTCGGTAGGGCTTATAAACGAATTTTTATGGCTTGGGAATGTGACAAAATGTCGCAGAGATTTTTAGAAAAAATCCGCTAGAATGAAAAACTATGGAAAAAACTTCTTATTTTAAAAACTTAAAATTACTCTGGTGGCTGAGAAATATAGCTATAATTGGTCAGGCAGCAGCAATATTACTGGTCACTAGGGGCTTGAATATTGAACTACCTATAATTCCGCTTTGGGGAATTATTGGAACCCTAATCATCATAAATGTGCTGACAATTTTTCAATTAAAGACAGGGAAAACCATTAGTAAGTTTGAATTTTTCTTCCAACTACTAATTGATATGACGGCACTGTTCGGATTGTTATATTTTTCTGGCGGTGCGGCTAATCCATTTACCTCGCTTTTCATTCTGCAAGTCATCATCGCCGCTGTAACGCTTCCGCCATCCTATGCCTGGACCGCAGCGGCAATATCCATAGCATTTTACACCACCTTAATGTTCTTCAGTATTGAAGTACCATATTTCCAGCATCATCATACCGGTGATTTTTTTAATCTGCATATGCAGGGCATGTGGATTTCATTTATCTTACTTGCTGGAATAATTTCCTGGTTTGTAGTCAGGATGAACATAACTATTCGCAGGCAGGACGCGTTGCTAGCCGAAGCAGAAAAGATTGCCGCCGTGGGTATGCTTGCTGCTAATGCCGCGCATGAACTTGGTACTCCGCTCGCAACTATGGCAGTGCTAGCGGAGGATTGTGAAGCTAAAAAATCCAGACAATTCTCAGAGCAATTATCCCGCTGCAAACAGATATTATCACGTATTGCGGCGGCGGCCGGAGTTGCCAGGGCGGAGAGCGGCTCTGCCACTACGCTCGATGTTTTTTTATCCGATATTGTTTCAAGCTGGAAAAATGATAATCCTGCTGTTGCATTTACCGCCAATATTCAAAAAGGTGATAGCCTAGAGATTGTGGCTGAATATGGATTGAAGCAGGCAATAACGAACCTACTTGATAACGCGGCCGATATCTCACCTGAATTTGTGCAACTAGATGCGAAATGGACAGGACAATCACTCAATTTAACTATCCAGGATAAAGGCAGGGGTATTCCCCCTGAAATTTTACATAATATCGGGGAAGCTGGATTCACCACAAAGTTAAACGGTTTGGGTCTGGGCTTGTTTCTGGCTCGTAGCGTTATTATAAGACTCGAAGGTTCATTGGATTTCAAGAAAATGCCAGGAGGTGGCACAATCGCAGCTATTAATATTCCCATTAAAAGAATTGCGACATGACCAGTATATTAATCGTTGATGACGATAAAGATTTTCGTACTGTGCTGGCAGATCATTTTACCAAGCGCGGGTTTGAGGTTCGCTCTGCAAATGATGTTGCCAATGCCGCAAAGATTGCCGAAGAATTTACACCAGAATGGGTGCTTGTGGATCTTAAAATGCCCGGCATATCGGGCCTGGAATTGATTCCAAAATTGCTTGATATAGACCCTGCCACCCGCATAGTCATACTTACCGGATATGCCGGAATCGCAACCGCAGTTGAAGCCATCAAGCTCGGTGCAATTCATTATCTATCAAAACCAATAGGAACTGAAGAAATTATAGCCGCTTTTGCAAAAGATGATGGAAATCCAAAGGTTCCTATTGAATCTCTGGAATCAACTTTGGAAGAAACCGAAAGGCGGCGAATATTAAGCGCCATAGAGCGAAACAAACACAATATTTCCGCCGCTGCCCGTGAACTTGGCCTTCATCGCAGAACTTTGCAACGAAAGTTGGAGAAGCTAAGGAATTAGCTTCCCGCTTCCGGTTTTAAATTTCTACTGCCAGGTTTTACTGCTGGAAGATTTTTTAGATGCGCTGGCAAGTTATTCGCCTCATAGGTCTTGATTTCCAGATTCGCCAATGAAACAAGCGGGATCGGTAGTGGATTATTCAGGTTACGGTTGATTATAGAGGCTTCGGCAATCACTTTTCCGCCATGTGCTTCTATGCATTCGATAGTTTCCAGCGAGGATTTACCAGTAGTAACAACATCCTCCACTATCAGCACTTTGGCATTTTTTTCTATTGAGAACCCTCTACGCAAAGCGAACTTTCCATCTACTCTTTCACAAAAAATTGTTGGCAATTTTAAGCAGCGCGCTAGCTCATAGCCAACTATTACTCCGCCCATTGCTGGGGAAACTACGATATCAAAAGCGTTTTTTCCAAACTCATCAGTAATTTTTTTCTTTAACGCCTTACAAATGGTTTCTGATTTTTCTGGATGCATCAGCACTTTTGCGCATTGCAGATAAGTATCTGCGTGCAGGCCAGAGGTTAAAATGAAATGCCCGGTTAAATAAGCACCAGATTCTTTGAAGAGAGTAAGAAGTTGGGATTGGTTCATCATTTAAGCTGTAAATTAAAAAGAGTTGCATATTTCTATGCAACTCTTTTGAAACTTACAACTTGAAACTTCTTCTTAAGCTGCTTTCTTCAGCGCCTTAACCAAAGTATTGGTGGCTTGTGTATGGTCGATCTTTTCTACAGCAGCAATTTCGCCAGCCAACCGATCCATAGCTGATTCATAAATTACCCGCTCGCTATATGAACGGTCTGGATCATCAACATTTTTATGCAAATCGCGCACCACTTCGGCCAGCGAAACTATATCACCAGAATTGATCTTTGATTCATATTCTTTCGCCCGTCTGCTCCACATACCACGGCTTACTCTGGCGCGGCCCTTCAAGGTGACGATAACTTTCTTAAGCTCCTCATCCCCGCTTAAATGGCGAAGGCCTGAGATAGTGGCACGCTTCACTGGAATTCTTAGGATCATTTTTTCTTTGGTGAAAGACACGACGTATAACTTCACGTCCATCCCACCAATCACTTGCTTTTCCACGGCGGTGACTTCACCTACGCCATGCGCGGGATACACAACTTTATCGGCAACGTTAAACTCAAGTCGTTCAGCCATCTTATAAAACCTCCGGTTAAGTTGAAAACGTGTAAAATAGATAAAAAGCGAATAGTGGTAAAAATAACATAAAACGGCGAGAAAATAAAGGTTAAATCCCAGAAAACTCTTTACTATCTGAATTTTAGCACTATTTTGTCTGCCTTGCCTATTTTTTAGGCAATCTTGCCCAATTTTCGATACACCAGGCTCTTATACTTGCCAGCAGATATTCGGTAATGTATAACCTCGCCTTCTTTAGAGGGGTGGTTAGCTCAGCTGGTAGAGCATCTCGTTTACACCGAGAGGGTCGGCGGTTCGATCCCGTCACCACCCACCAAGGAAATCAATAGGTTAGCCATGCACGAGCTATTTTTTATAAATTTCTAAACCCCCATTTTTTGCACGATTTTCAGCTATTTTACTTGCTGTACGTTAACACTTTGTTAATAATTACCTGGTATACTGGCATAATAGGCCAATTATTATTTTGGAGAAAAAAATGGGCGATTTAGTTGTAGCAATAGTTGGATCAAGTGCAGATGCAGCAAGAGTTGCAGCAGAAATGACTACATACATGAACTATCAGCCTGATAGTAAGAGGGTGGGTATCGTAGAAAGTGGCAAACTTAAAAATAGTGTTACTGAAGCAAGAAGAAATGATGGTCCTACAGTGTTGATAGTAATAGGCACTAAGACTGAACTTGATCCCGTACTGAGTAAATTAGGGGTTACTACTAATAGCTTATACGTGGCCACAACAACCGCCAAGACAGTTGGAAAAGAGACACTACTTTTAAAGGAAATGCTTGACGCACAGCCAAATGCTTTAGCCGCTACATTACTTGCTGGATCTCAAATTCGGACGAGGTTGGATGAGAAAAAGCCACAAGTAAATCCAAGAATTCCAAGGGGAGGAACTTTCCCCGATGAAAACCCATTCAGCAGGGGTGGTGGAGGAAGATATTAATTTGATAGGTGTCGTGTTCAGTATTATTGCTCTAAACCTAATCCGCCTTCAGCCTATATCCCACACCCAACTCATTGGTAATATATTTCGGTGATAATGGATCATCGCCGAGTTTTTCGCGTAAATGCTGCACGTGGATTCGCAAATAATTATTCCCTTTAGGAAAATTCTTTCCCCATATTTCCGTAAGTAATGTGGAATGGGTCACAACCTGCCCGGCATGACCGGCAAATAGAGAAAGGATTTTATATTCCGTAGGGGTAAGGTGCACTTCCTTGCCATGCACCAACACCAGCCTTTTACTGAAGTCTATCTTTAATCCTAGATGTTCATATATTTCCTGAGATGAGCCCTGACGTTGTTTTGCATGGCGAAGCGCAACATTAACCCTTGCCATTAACTCTTCAGTGCCAAATGGCTTGGTAAGATAATCATCAGCGCCAAGCTCCAGTGCCTCCACCTTGCTCCTCTCCTGCTCTCTTGCAGATAGAACAATTATTGGCAGCGTACTCCATTCACGGATTTCCCTTATAATGTCAGTGCCATCCATATCAGGTAGGCCAAGATCAAGTATCAGCACGTGCGGTGGGTGAGAATTAAGAAATGCCAATCCCTCCGTGCCATTCACGGCTTCCGTTATTTTGTGGAATCCGTGCCGGAGTAGAGTAACCTTTAAGAACCTTCTGATCTCTGGTTCATCATCTATAATTAATACTTCTGTTGGGTTATTCATCTTCTTTAAGATCTCCATCTTCTAAAATTGGCAATGTAAATGAAAACACTGCACCACCAGTTGGTGAATTTTCTGCATGAATAGCGCCACCGTGCGTATTGATGATTGCCTTGCATATAGCAAGGCCTAAGCCGGCTCCGGCAGGCGCATCTTTTCTACCCTCGCGATAAAATTTCTCAAAAACTTTCTCCGCTGCACCTTCCGGAATGCCAGGACCGGAATCCTTTATCGAAATAGTAATATCTACCTTAGAAAAATGCGTTCCTAAAATGGTAATTGCCGAGCCAAGCGTGGTATACTTGGCTGCGTTTTCAAGTAAGTTTACTATTACCTGCTCAATTAATAAGCCATCTACCTCAACCAGTGGCATGTTTTCCTGCAAGTGAACATTCACCATCCTATTCCCCAAAACCATCTTGGATCTTTGTAATGCTGCGCCGATTAATTCATTGATAAAATATGGCTGCTTATTAAGTGTTAGGTTTCCCGACTCTAATTTTGTTACTTGTAATATGTTATTCAAAACCTTCGTTAGGCGCTTTGCCTCACTGTGGATTGACTGGCCATGTTCTTTTGCCTCATCCAGATTAGATGAAAACTCTAGATTCTCGGAAGCGCCGATTATGGTAGCTAGCGGAGTACGCAAATCATGAGAAATTGAATTTAACAAAACGTTGCGTGAGCGCTCTCCTTCCATTTCTACTTTATGTTTCTCGGCAGTTTTGGCGATTGTGGCGCGCTGTAATGATGCAGCAACTACTTCAGTAAAAGTTTGTAGTGAGGCTAATGTTTCCTGAGTGAAAGGTTTACCTTCATAAGGCATGATGTCCAATACGCCGATAACTTTCTTTTCCGCTACTAAAGGTAGATATAGGCCTGTTGATGTCGGCAGAGTTTTCGTACCAAACCCAGCCATTTCTCCTTTTTGATAAGCCCACTCTGCAACACTTTCTTCCCTATAGTTTATCCCGGAACCTTTTCTTGCTCCAACTTTTTGTAACTGACCTTTATCATCCGGCATAAGCACTGTAGTTTTACAATCAAATACTTTAGCAATATGGCTACAAGCCACTTCCGTTATCAGGCTGTGGCTGGAGCTGGAAGAAAGTTCTTTAGCCATTTCATAAAGAAAATTCGCATCTTTTTCTCTTTTTTGCACAAGATCAATGCGCCTTCTGAGCCGCTCTGCCTGCACAGCAATAACTATGCTGGTTAAAAATATCGTTACGAATGCTGTGATGTATTTATTTTCGTAAACTGCGAAGGTACCGTAAGGCGGAATGAAGAAATAATCCAGAACAGCAATACTGACTATAGATGAAACAATTGTTGGCCATGGTCCAGAAACGGCGGCAATTAATACCATCCCGAACAGAAAAATCATTACTAGGTTGAGCGGCTCTAGGTAGGGCCGTAAAGCGGCAGAAAGCCCAGCGCAAAGCAGTATTATAACTATAGCACGAAAGTAAGACATGGCTGATAGTCTAACTTAGCTTTCAGGAGATTTACCATAACAATATTTGTTCTACTTGGAGATTTTCCCTGCTGTGGCTCTTGGGACGAGTAGGAGAACATTATAGCGTCGTACTTAAGCTCTTTCTGGTAAAATCTTTACGGAATTTTTATGAGCTCTATATTTACTATCTCTATATGCCAATCAAGATTGCCGCTTTATTTAGCTTTATAATATTTTTTAGTGCTGCGGCGTATGCTGCAGATATTGATAAAGACCAATATACTCTATTTAATCCCACTCCTATCGATCAGATGCGAAGTTTCTCTACTGATCGCCCAGGCAAGATGGATACTCCATATTCTGTTGATGCCGGACATTTCCAAACTGAATCTGATATCTGGAATTATTCGTACAATAATTTTGCCGATGATGGCAGTAATACGACGACAAAATTAACTTCGATTTTTCCGACAAACTTTAAGGTTGGGCTTACTAATAATAGTGAATTTCAATTGATTGAAGAAACTTACTTAAACCAACAGGTGAAAGATAATCATACCGGAGACACCCAAAAAGCCGATGGGATTGGAGATGTCACCACACGGGTAAAGTTTAATCTTTGGGGAAATGATGGCGGGACTAGCGCTCTTGCCGCAATACCTTATGTAAAATTTGCAACTAATGCCGATCATTTAGAGAATCGCCTTCCTCAGTTTGGAGCAAGTTTTCCTTTTAATTACTCACTGAATAGCAAAGTAGCTTTAAGCTATATGTTCCAATATAACCGCGCCCCGAATAGTGCAGATAGTGAGTATCATAATGAGTTTATCAATGTTGAGAAGGTTACTTATAATTTCACTCCCGCCGTTGCCGGTTATACGGAGTTATTTCAATTAACCTCGGAGGAACCACACCAAAGCTGGCAAAGTTCGCTGGATTTTGCTGTAGAATATGCAATCACTGCCAATTCACAACTTGATGCTGGCTGCAATTTTGGTTTAACCGAGAATCAACCGGAATATAACCCATTCATTGGTATATCATTTAGATTTTGATGATATTTGCAAAATCTTTACGGAATCTTTACGCAGAAAAACAATTATATACACCTTTAATACGCGGAAACCTCTTATAGGAATTCCATAAATTTGGATCATTTTAGCTTTGGTTATGATGATTACAATTGACTTAAATCAATTACAGTTCTTTATAGGCAACCTATTAGGGCTGTGATGAGGTTTTCTTAACCTTATGGAGTTCTTATGAAAAAAGTTATAATCGGTTTTGTATTAGGAGTGCTAACCCTTTTGCTAACTATGGAAAATAAGGCTTTTGCCACTAATGATGGTTCCACTACGCAAACATCAAAGTGTGACCCCTATACCAACTACTCATGCCTTGATAGCTACTTAGGCAATGATATCGCCACGCGTTTTTTTAATTATTATAAACTTGAAATGGATCATGCAGCAGCGCCAGCTGACCCAAAAGCCCCATCTTCCAGCCGGGAAGGCTGGCCAGCAACGCCTGAATCCACTCCGCCAATGCCCTTCACCGAGTGGCCTCATGGAGCCACCACACCAATCGGGGTTACCCGTCCTAACTCGGTGGATAGCCCACTCATGGCCTCTATCGCTAATACCGACAGTGGTAAGTGGTTATATAATAATCATATCCAGGTTTATGGCTGGGTCGAACCTGGCTTCAATTTCAGCACCAATGATGGGCACAGGATAGGAGCAAATGCCCCGATGGCCTATATGTATACTCCGGATACGGCACAGCTGGATCAGAGTGTAGTATATGTGGAGCGTCTTCCTGATACGGTACAAACTGACCATGTTGACTGGGGTTTCCGGCTTTCAGGATTGTACGGAGAGAATTACCGCTATACGACCGCATATGGAATTGCGAGTTATCAGCTCCTGAAAAGAAACGACATAAATGGCTATGACTTCCCAATGGAGTATGGTGAGTTATATGTTCCGAAAGTTGCGGAAGGCCTAGTCTTCCGTCTTGGGCGCTACATATCGATTCCAGACATTGAAGCACAGCTCGCACCGAATAATTATATGTATTCCCACTCTATGACCTATAGTTTCGACAACTATACTAACGAGGGATTAGTAGCCAGCTTAGCGGCCACTAAACAACTCACGTTACAATTAGGGTTAGTGGAAGGAACCGACACCGCTTTCTGGCATGGCGACGAGCATGTGAATAATCCTGACCCAAATCCGTTATACCCCGGCTCAACCTTCCTAAAAGACCCTGGCGCCAAGCCCTCTCTTGTGGCCTGCGCCCGCTATACTTGGGACAATGGCAAAAATGATATCTATCCATGCATGGATGGTATAAATGATGGTGTTTGGGGCTATAATAACCTGCAATGGTATGGGTTTACCTATTATCATAAATTCAATGACCAGTGGCACCTTTCCTATGAAATCTATGATCTTCACGAAAGGAAAGTGGCTAACGAAAATAATCCTACTGCTGCTGCCGCTATTGCCGGTGGTGGTACACCATTCTCACCACAGGCCATATCGGTTAATGCACCTAATGCTGCGCAGTGTAATAATGCCTCAGATCTCACTTGCACTGCAACAGCAATCGGTACAGTGGCCTATTTGAACTATCAATTTTCACCACTAGATAATATTTCATTCCGGCCTGAATTTTATGACGATATGCAGGGACAGCGCACCGGCGTAAAAACTCGCTATGTCAATTTCGGTATAGGCTGGCAACATTGGCTATCGCCACAAATCGAACTCCGTCCGGAACTTGATTATGATCGTTCTCTTAATGCGGATGCCTTCAATGGCGCCTCTTCCAAGGGAATTGCACCGGATAGAAATTATACCGCTCTGGGAGCTATGGACGCCATCTTGCACTTCTAAAGAGAATTTATGGATATTATTTATATTGGTGTAACTTTTATTTTCTTTATCCTAACGCTTGGGCTAGTAGGTTTAAGCGAAAGCATTAAATAAGGAGCATTATGTTTTACATCCTTGCAGGCATTGCAGCATTAGGGTTATTTGGTTACTTGATTGTAGCGCTACTTAAACCTGAGATATTTCCATGAATTTTACTGCTAACGGATTGCTACAATACATCCTTTACTTTGGGGTGATATTGTTACTCACCAAACCACTTGGCCTTTATATGGCAAAGGTTTATCAGGGCCAGACTACCTTGATGGAAAAAGGTTTGGGCTGGCTGGAGCGGCTGTTATACAAAGCTGCCGGAATTGATTCAAAATCGGAAATGAATTGGCAACAATACGCAGTTGCAGTGATTATGTTCAGCATCGGCGGATTTATTTTGCTTTATGGCATTCTCCGTTTGCAGGGCGTTCTACCAATGAACCCGCAGAATTTTTCCGGTGTTTCTCCCGACCTTGCTTTTAATACTGCAGTCAGCTTTCTCACCAACACTAACTGGCAATCTTACGGCGGTGAATCAACCATGAGCTATTTCAGCCAGATGGCTGGATTGGTGGTACAAAATTTTATTTCGGCAGCTGTTGGTATGGCAATATTAGTGGCGTTGATTCGTGGATTTGTTCGTAAAAAAACCAGCTTCATTGGTAATTTCTGGGTCGATATGATCCGCACCAATCTTTATGTTTTATTACCGCTCTCACTTATCCTGGCAATATTGCTTGGCTCTCAAGGTGTGGTGCAGACCTTTAGTCCTAATGTTGCCGTTCCTTTGATTGAAAAATCTATCGTTGAAGAAAAGAAAGACGATAAGGGCATTATTATCCAAAAAGCAGATGTGATTACCGATCAATCTATTGCTGTTGGCCCAGTAGCTTCACAAATAGCAATTAAACAACTCGGCACTAACGGCGGTGGATTTTTTAATGTTAATTCAGCACATCCGTTCGAAAACCCAACACCATTCTCAAATTTTCTGGAAATGATTTCAATCTTACTAATTCCAGCAGCACTCTGTTATACATTTGGGGTGATGGTTGGTGATCGTCGTCAAGGTTGGGCGATATGGATTGCCATGGCAGTGATATTACTGCCGCTTACTCTTATCTGCATCGGAATCGAACAGCACGGCAATCCACTATTTGCCAATCTAGGTATTGATCAAAGCCTTGGTAATATGGAAGGCAAGGAAATGCGGTTTGGCAGTGCTAATTCTGCTATCTGGGCAACTGTCACTACTGCTGCCTCAAACGGTTCGGTGAACTCAATGCACGATTCTTTCACACCGCTTGGTGGAATGATTCCATTAATAATGCTGCAATTCAGTGAGGTTGTTTTTGGTGGCGTTGGTAGCGGACTATACGGGATGTTGGCTTATGTTCTTATTACAGTATTTATCGCTGGGCTAATGGTTGGCAGAACACCTGAATATTTGGGCAAGAAGATACAATCATTTGAAATAAAAATGGTTTCAATTGCGATTCTAATCACTCCATTTCTGGCCCTGCTTGGAACCGCTATCGCGGTGATGCTGGAAGCCGGAAAAACTGGAATATTCAACCCCGGCGCTCAAGGTTTCAGCGAGATACTTTATGCTTTCACATCAGCCTCAGATAATAACGGCAGTGCGTTTGCCGGATTAAATGCTAACACACCGTTTTATAATAGCGCTCTCGGAATAGTTATGCTGCTAGGGCGGTTCTGGATAATAATACCTATATTGGCAATTGCTGGATCTTTTGCTGAGAAAAATTCTGTGCCACAATCTGCAGGAACCCTTCCAACCCATACACCACTATTCATAGCAATGCTTGTTAGTATCGTGGTGATGGTCGGACTCTTAACTTATGTTCCAGCATTAGCGCTTGGTCCTGTAGCCGAACATTTTAATTTGTTGAAATAGGTGGATTATGAATAATTCCATGATATCTGATTTGCTCGGTTTTGATAATCCGAAAGAAGCGATCGCATTATCATTTAAGCGTCTTGGCATAAAATACCAAGCGCGCAATCCGGTGATGTTCGTGGTATTTGTTGGCGCAATAATAACTTCACTTATTACACTCTATAAAACATTCATGCCAAACCAAGGTAATGAATCGGTGTGGTTTGTTGGACAAATCACCTTCTGGCTCTGGTTTACCTTGATTTTTGCCAATTTTGCTGAAGCGGTGGCAGAAGGAAAAGGCAAAGCCCAAGCCGATACACTGAGAAAAGCACGGCGTGATGTTGAAGCGAAAAGAATGCCAAATATAAAAGATCGCAAGAATTACGAAAAAATTCCAGGAAACAAGCTCCGCACCGGTGATATCGTTTTAGTGGAAGCCGGGGATTATATACCGAGCGATGGACAGGTGATTCGTGGCGTTGCCTCGGTAGATGAAAGCGCAATAACAGGGGAAAGCGCGCCAGTCATCCGCGAATCAGGTGGGGATCATGATGCAGTAACCGGCGGAACCAGGATTTTATCGGATTGGTTAATGATAAGGATTACCGCTAATCCTGGAGAAACATTTATTGACCACATGATTGCATTGGTCGAAGGCGCGAAACGCCAAAAAACTCCAAATGAAATCGCCCTTGGTATTTTGCTTGCAGCAATGACTATAATTTTCCTGATGGTCACGGTCACTATGCTTCCTTTTTCCTTATTTAGTATCGATAGAATGCATCATGGCGCACCAGTTACAATAACAGTATTAGTTGCGCTTTTAGTGTGCCTGATCCCAACCACTATAGGCGGATTACTTTCTGCCATAGGTATTTCTGGAATGAAAAGATTGATCCAAGCAAATGTAATTGCCACTTCTGGCCGGGCAGTGGAGGCTGCAGGAGATGTGAATGTTCTGTTGCTCGATAAAACTGGCACCATTACCTACGGTAATCGTCAAGCAAGCGCATTCATTCCAGCAGAAGGAATTAGCGAATTACAACTTGCAGAAGCGGCGTTACTCTCTTCACTAGCCGATGAGACCCCAGAAGGAAAATCTATCGTAACCTTCACCCGAGACCATTATCAATCCCTTGTTCTTGATCCCCAACTAAAGGCTGAGTTCATTCCTTTCTCAGCAGAAACCAGGGTGAGTGGCGCAGTTGTTGGGGAACGCAAAATACTTAAAGGAGCTGGTCAGGCAATATCAGCTCATGTGCAAAAACTTGGAGGAAAAGTGCCTTCGAAAACTGAAGGCGATGCTGAAATGATTGCGCGGAGTGGTGGCACACCACTTTTTGTTGCCGATGGCGCAAGAATTTTAGGCGTCATACATTTAAAAGATATAGTAAAACCAGATATAAAAAACCGCTTGTCAGAATTGCGCAAAATGGGCATCAAAAGCGTGATGATTACCGGTGATAACCCACTTACTGCTGCGGCTATTGCTACAGAAGCTGGAGTTGATGATTATTTGGCCGAAGCAACGCCGAAAGATAAGCTCGCCTTGATTAAGAAAATGCAGGAGGGCGGCGAGCTCGTGGCAATGGTGGGAGATGGCACCAATGATGCCCCAGCTTTGGCGCAAGCAGATGTTGCAGTGGTGATGAACAGCGGTACCCAAGCAGCAAAAGAAGCTGGAAATATGGTTGATCTAGATTCTAACCCAACCAAATTAATTGAAATTGTAGAGATTGGAAAACAGCTATTAATGACACGTGGCAGCCTTACCACCTTCTCTATCGCCAATGACCTATCTAAGTATTTTGCAATTATTCCTGCAGCATTCGTTAGCACTTATCCGGCTTTAGCAAAACTTAATATAATGCACCTAGCAACTCCACAAAGTGCAATCATGTCAGCGGTGATATTCAATGCCATAATAATCATATGCTTAATTCCACTGGCGCTGAAAGGCGTAAAATACCGCCCTGTCGCGGCAGCAAGTTTGCTGCGTCATAATATTTTTGTTTACGGCCTAGGCGGGATCATTGTGCCATTTATTGGTATAAAGGCGATTGATATGTTTCTGGTCATTACAGGATTAGCGTAAAGAGAGGAAAGAATGATCAGTTCAATACGCCCAACAATAGTTTTCTTAATCCTACTAACATTCCTTTTTGGCATTGTTTATCCAGCACTTTGTACGGGAATTATTCATGGTATCTTTTTGCGCCAAGCCGAGGGCAGTTTACTAGAAAAAAACGGTAAGGCCATTGGTTCTTCGCTTATCGGCCAAAACTTCTCAGAATCCAAATATTTCTGGGGCAGATTATCTGCAACTTCCCCTTACCCTTATAATGCTAGCTCCTCTAACGGATCTAATTTCAGTGCCGCGAACCCAGATTTATTAAAGGCAGTGAAAGAGCGTATCAAAGCGTTAAAAGACGCCGATCCAGAAAATAAAGCTTTGATTCCAGTTGATCTGGTCACCAGTTCTGGCAGTGGGCTTGATCCACATATCAGCCCAGCCTCTGCAGAGTATCAGCTCAAACGCGTAGCAAGAACACGCAATCTTCCCGAAAAAAATGTTAGGGCATTAGTCGCTAAATACACTGAAGGTAGGCAATTTGGCATATTTGGCGAACCGACAGTAAATGTACTGAAGTTGAATCTAGCACTTGATGGAAATATATAATACCTAAGCTATTTTCCTTAAGAAAAGCACTTCTCGTAGAATTTTCTTTTTTCGTAGTAAATTTTTTCCAGTACCGGCAACAGGCTTGGCCTTATCGGATTTTCTCCAGTAGTATGAATTTTTTTGCTCACAACTTTTTCTGATAGAGAATCAAAAAAGCTTGCAGTAATACCTATATGCTCGGCACATTGTTTAAGAAAAACTGACGGATTAGTTTTTATCTGGCGAAAATCCATGATGAGCAGTTGACGCTTGGGGTAGAATTTAAGCCAATTTGCAATGCAGTTTTCGTAATCACCTCTTTGCAAGGAACCTTGGGAATTAAAATGATCGATAAACCATTTATCTGAAGCTTCTTCAATTTTCATTTCTGCACGTTTAAGTGCCATTAACGCTGAAGACCAAGCACGCTCTATTGGGTCACGCAAAATATATATCAGGCGTAGATTAGAAAAATTCTCATACACTTCTTTTATTTTGCTCTGCGGCAAGATCGCATAAGCCGGGGTAATCTCACCATTTTTTATTTCTTTTACTGTATCTGGAAATAAAGATTTATACCATCCAATGCCATTTGCATAATGTGCATCCCAAAAATGCAGCTCTTTTCCGGCTGGAAACTTTATTCCCGGATGTTTCTGTAAATTTTCGTAAAGCCAGGTAGTCCCGGCTTTTTGCGCGCCAATACCAATAAAATCAAGCATCTATCTCTGCCTCAATCGAGAAATCCACCATACCTGTAGCCATGGAGCCAGTATCCGGTAAAATGGTAAACATAAGAACATCGATTATGCGGTGCAGAGAAACCCGCTCCCCACCCTCTACACCTGAGCACCCGGTGTTCATGAAATATGTTCCGGGAGCTAAAATCGCTTTGAATTTAAACCCTACTTCGCATGAAAATCCCGGTATTACCAGGCCATCTTTGTTATATTCAAGTGGAACGCTAGCACCACCAAGATCGATCCCTGTTTTGGTTTTGATCATCATGCCGAACCGAACAGCGGATGAGTTTACGCTGAAATTTACACGATATCGAAGATAATATTCTTTGCCGCGCTCTAACAAATTGGTGGGTGAACCGTCTAATGCCTCGATTCTTGGATGCAAAATTTCTGCGCCGCGCGGTTCGTAAGAAATTGTGGTTTCAGGTTGCAAGTCCTCATTATAGATAGGTTTTAAATGATCGATGCTAGCGGTTTTTATCTCCTGCCGGATTTGCGCATGTTTTCTTTCTGGAGCAAAGATCAATTTATGATAACGCGATAAAACTTCTTTAGGCTTTCCTTCAAGAAGAAGTTCGCCATCATCCAGTAATATGGCGCGGCTGCATATCTCCATAACATTTGATGCGGAATGAGAAACGAACACTACGGTACCACCACGCTTCTGGATTTCCCGGATACGTGAAAAGCATTTCCGCTGGAATGCTTCATCACCCACACTTAAAGCCTCATCTACAATTAAAATATCAGGGTCAGTAGCAATAGCAACCGAGAATGCAAGGCGTACATACATTCCGCTCGAATAAGTTTTTACTGGCTGCAAAATATGCTCGGCAATGCCAGAGAATTCAACAATCGAATCATATTTTTCTTTTGTTTCTTCGTGTGAAAGGCCCTGGATTGCAGCACTTAAATATATATTCTCTTTACCTGTAAATTCTGGATTGAATCCGGTGCCTAGTTCTAATAATGCTGAAATCCGGCCATTTACCTTTAATGCACCAGAAGACGGCTGCAAAGTACCACAGATGATTTGTAGAAGGGTTGATTTCCCGGAACCATTTCTGCCGATTATCCCAACCGTTTCACCCTTATTGATAGTAAGCGAAATATTTTTTAACACTCTAAATTCACGGTAATATTTCCGACTACGAAAAATGAATTGCTTTAGCCGGTCAGCTGGGCGGTTATAAATGAGATAGCTTTTGCAAAGATTATTAACTGCAATTGCTGCATCATTTGTATCTTGCAATTCTTTCTCAAATGACATCGGCAAAGCCCTTTTTGGTTTTTTGAAACCAAGTTAATCCGGCAATAAAAACTAATATCGCGCATACATAATAAGTTGCCATTGGCAGGAGATCTGGGAGCTTTCCGAATACTAATATATTTCTAACTTCATCCACGATCAGTGAAATTGGATTTAGGTAAATGATTGGCATAATAATCGCTGGGGCCAGATTGGCCGGATAGAAAACCGGGCTCACAAACAGCGCTATCGTTACAATAATACCAACGAACTGAGATAAATCGCGCAAATAAACACCAAGCGATGAAAATATCCAGGAAATCCCCGTCAGCATTATCAAGAATGGCAAGATAATGAGCGGCAGGAATATTATCGTCCAGTGCAATTCATGTGTGATTACGATTATTCCAGTTAATAAAACCAAGCTAGAAATTAGAAAATGAAAAAATGCTGAGCATGCAAGTACTGGAGCTAATATCCATAACGGAAATACCACCTTCTTCACATAACTAGGGTTTTGTAGAATCAGGGAAGGTGCGCGCGATAGGCATTCGGCAAATAGCGCGTGTACTATAAGCCCGGAAAATAATATAATCGCAAAATTACTATTTGGTTCTTGGGCCGCCTGCCATTTTGATTTGAATATCACCGAAAATACGAACCCATAAACACTGAGCAGCAGCAAAGGATTGATAAACGACCAGAGAATTCCAAACGCAGAGCCTTTATAACGTGCTGAAATATCCCGACCAGCCAAAGAGATGATGAGATGAATATTTTGTTTAGACACCGTTGCCAGCATTTGTTATTACTTGAAATGTATCGCTCATATCGGCATATATATACTGCAATCAGACTGATGTGAAGGTGATAAACGCTAATAAACATATGCTTACCACCACCAGATATATACTTTTAACCGCAATCCGCGATCGGCTATTTGTCGCTCTATTCGCTGCTATTTTCCTGAGTTTTGGCGTATCTGCATTCTTAGGGAGCACCGCAGTTTCTGAGGAGAATCAGATGGTCATCTCCTACGCGGCTGGGTCGAGTAGATTAATTATGATGATCGGCCTCATAGTCTTTGTCTGTTTCCATGTGCGCCGCGCCTTCGACAACCGCGAGATAGAGCTGATCCTTTCACGACCAATTTCCCGCCATGCCTTTATTTTTTCATATTGGCTTGGTTTTGCTGTGCTTTCGGCACTGATAGTATTGCCAATTGCTCTAGCTATTGCATTTTTGGCACGCCTTCAAACATTAGGTACGCTTTATTTCGCTGCAAGCTTGCTGTGTGAAAGTTTTATTATCGTCGCTTTTGCCCTATTTATTTCACTGATCGTGAAAAGCGCGGTAGGAGCTGTCATGGCCTGCTTTGGATTTTATTTCCTGTCACGAATGATGGGATTTTTCCTGGTTTTGATCGAAAACTCTCATACTAATCCGATTTCTCTGAATGGATTGCTTGAGAAATTACTTTACGTGCTCTCCATAATCGTGCCTCGGCTAGATCAATTTGCGCAAAGTAAATGGCTGGTCTACGGGCCGGAAGGCATGCATCTACACTTTTTCCTGATACAAACTATAGTCTATATCCCATTCCTGCTTTTACTAGCCATTGCCGATTTTAGGAATAAGCAATTTTAGAATGATTTCCTCTAACCGGTTTTTACTAAACCTACCGCTGATACTAGCGGTTTTCCTACAAGCTGCTTTATGGTATTCAAGCCGCCACATCAAACCCGACTTGGGTATATTGCCGGAAGTGCCTGGAAGTTATGAGGTAAAAGCCTTGGCACTTGGAGATGATCAATTTTTATTCCGGCTGTTTGGCTTAAGGTTGCAAATGTCGGGCGATACTTTTGGCCGCTCTACACCCTTAAAAGATTATGATTATGTTAAATTGTCCGAATGGTTCCGTGTGTTTGATTCACTTGATGATAAATCAAATTATATACCATCACTCGCCGCTTATTATTTCAGCCTAACCCAGCGCCATTCCGATACTATATATGTGATCAATTACCTGCAGGAAACTGCAGCCCGTGACCCAGTGCGCAAATGGTGGTGGCTAGTGCAAGCCTCAATAATCGCGAAATATAAGCTGGGTGATAAGGAAATGGCACTAAAGATTGCGAGAAAATTAGATGGCATTCACGGCGACATACCAATATGGGCGCGCCAGCTCCCCGCTTTTTACCTAGCTGATATGGGTGAGAAGGAACAAGCTATAATAATCATCCGTGATCTGTTAAAGAATTACAAAAATCTGCCGCCTGAAGAATTGAACTTTATGTACTATTTCGTGAAAGATCGTCTGAAGATGATAGTACCAGAAGAGCTGCAAAACGCACATGATGGTGAGTAACCTGGTAAGATTACTGTCCTTACCCTCTTAAGAATGGATGGGTGGGATCAATGTTCTTCCTTCTCGCTATCGCCATATCCCCCCACTTTTTACCTTCTTTAACCAACTGCGCCACCAGAGCAGCTGTTAATGGGTTGCGATCAACTTCAAGGCCGGAAAGCTTCACCTTATCTAATGGAATTGCTCCTAGCACTGTAGCTAGCGACTCTTGCTTTAAGACCGCATCATTATTTATTACTCTTAAGACTGCAATTTGCACTTTTTGCAGTTCCCCGGTTATACCGCATGGTTTTGGCCCAAGCCCAATTACTTCCAAATAATGCAAAAGCCCGTGCCCAGCAAAGTTTATTCTTCCGTTTACTTCTGTTGGTACTAATCCGGGAGCTAAAATTACAAATACTTTATTCGGATTTTCAGGGTGATGATATGCGCTGAAAACATTTTTATCAGCCACTGAAGCATTAAGCATCGCTGCTTTACCAGCATAATCGGTTAGGTATGTCAGAATATCATCCGCCGCCATTATAAATATTTCCGGCCCACCTAACCGAGTTTTTATTTCCTCAATGTGCTTAACTCTATCATAGCTTTTCTTCCTGGTTGGCAATTGTTCACTCATTCCCCAAAGCGGCATAGCCCCGAAAACCACCGCACCGTTATTTTTTTGTGCGGTTTGTTGTATAGCCATAATTTCTGTAGATATTCTTTCAGCTTCGCGAGGATAGTTGGCAGTGCCCACGCCAATGCCCTGTAAAATACTTACTGAATCTGCGTTATCTGCAAACATCTTGTTTACGCCACCATAACTATGGCCAAAATAAACTATCGGTTTTGTGCGTCTTGTGGAAAAAACATCTAACAGCCTTTTTGCACCACGTGGAAAATAGCTATGATCTTTGAGTAATTCCTTATATGCCCCAGTGCGTATTTTTAGCGGGGCATCCGGATGATAAATTAGTGTGATTTGCTTATTAAAGTCATGGATCACTCCCTTTAGGGCTTCCATAGAATTCAGAAGATATTTTTTTCCGTTAGTATCTATCCCAGTGCACACTAAAAACCTTGCCTGTTCTATATCATCACTTGTGGCAGGGATAAGGAATAATTTCTCATCTTGATCTTTCCTTACTACGAAAAAATTTCCTCGATCATTCTCTTCGCCTGGTGGAACAGAAAGCTTATTTTCCACCCCGAAAGTCCGCATCAATTCTTTCATATAAGCGTTAGGGTTGACCCCTCTTAGAGCAAGCCATCTTTCAACGGCTTCGACATATCTGTCGAAATCAGCATCGGGCCATGCTTTTACTATCTCATAAGCTGGCAATAAACATGTTGTTGAAGCGAGAGTTGATTTGATGGAAATACTGCTCATATCCAGCCCTGACTTAAGAATTTTATAGGAAAATGGCAGGCTTTGCAATTGGCTAATATCTTAAAGTATACCGTGTTGGCAAACTAACAGAATAATGATAGCTTCTTCTCCCCATGCCTATAAATAAAAACCATACCCGCCCAAAGCCCATAGTCCTCTGCATCCTGGATGGCTGGGGCACAGGCGAAGATGCACCAGATAACGCAATATCTCAGGCCAATACGCCAAATTTTGATAGATTTTTGCGTGAATGTCCCAATTCATTGCTGGAAACTTCAGGATTAAGTGTTGGGCTGCCGGAAGGCCAAATGGGAAATTCTGAAGTTGGGCATATGGCAATCGGCTCCGGGCGGGTAATATTGCAGGATTTGCCCCGCATCGACCGTGCGATAAAAGATGGATCTCTGGAAAAAAATCCCGAATTAATTCAATTCACCGAGAAACTGAAAAACACCGGCGGAAGCTGCCATTTGCTCGGCCTCTGCTCAGATGGCGGTGTGCACGCCCATATCAACCACATCATTGCGCTAGCCCGTATGGTTGCTGCCGCAGGAATAAAAGTTTTTATCCACGCCATAACTGATGGGCGTGATACACCACCGGAATCAGCATTAAGCTTTTTGGAAAAATTGGAATCCGATATACAAGGCAATGATTTGATAAAAATCGCAACTGTCATTGGGCGATATTACGCAATGGACCGAGATAAAAGATGGGATAGGGTTGAACTGGCTTATAATGCTATTGTCAGTGGCCAAGGCCAACATAAACCTACATGGGAAACAGCAATAAAAGATAGCTATAAAACTGGAAAAACCGATGAATTCATCGCTCCGGCAATAATTGGGCAATATGTCGGCGCTAAGGATGGCGATGGTGTAATAATGGCAAATTTCCGTGCCGACCGGGCTCGGGAAATCATGGAGGCACTCACTGATCCAAAATTCACTGGGTTCCAGCGCACAAAAACTATTAATTTCAAAGCAAGGCTTGGAATGGTTGGTTATTCAGAAAAGCTGGATAAACTTATGCCAGCATTGTTTCGCCCGGAAAAAATCGAAAACATCTTACCAGAAATCATCTCTGCTGCTGTCTTGAAACAACTCCGCATCGCCGAAACGGAAAAATACGCCCATGTTACGTTTTTCTTCAGCGGCGGTCGTGAGCAAGAATTTCCTGGCGAGGAACGGATTTTAATCCCCTCCCCTAAAGTCGCCACTTATGATTTGCAGCCGGAAATGAGCGCGCCAGAAGTTTCAGAGAAACTAGTCGCAGCGATTGATTCTGGCAAGTTTGATTTTATCGTGTGCAATTTTGCCAATGCCGATATGGTGGGCCATAGCGGGAATTTTGCCGCGACAAAAAAAGCAATTGAAACTATAGACAAAGCTTTAGGAAAAATCGCAACAGCCCTCGATAAAACTGGTGGCACAATGCTAATTACTGCTGATCACGGCAATGCCGAACAAATGCATGATGAGGAAAATCACTCCTACCACACTCAGCACACGCTAAATCCGGTACCCTTTATTATTTATGGATTACACCGCAAAATTTCCTTGAAAAACGGCTCACTTCCAGATATCGCACCGACTATTCTAGAAATCATGGGATTACCGAAGCCAAAAGAAATGACGGGAACGTCCCTGATCGATCAATAATGCGCTATTATTTTTGGGCAGATTTAGTTATCTTTGCCAATGCACCTTCTAAAGATTGTATAGCCCCATCTGTTTCCTTTACTAAAGTAGTCAATGCTTGCGGCATTACCGTTCTTATGCCAGGAAATTCTTTTTCAACATTTTCAAAATCTTTTATTCCATAGATTCCAATCCCATTTTCTTCTGGAGGCTGCATCGCAATAATCCCCAACCTTCTAATATGATTAAGACCAACCAAAGTTTCTTCCAACCTCCGTCTGTTATTTTTTATATCTTTCTTATTCATTTCCTGTTTCACTACCAGCTCCATAAAACGTTCGAAGGTATTTCTACCGCTCTCGATAACCTCTTTTCCGTTCACCGTTTTATCAAGCTCTATGTCCGAATCAGTATTTGACCGACTCTTATAAAGATCATTAAGAAGCTTAAATATATTTACTTCTTTGCCATTTACCGGCCATTTTCTAAATTGATCAAAATTTTCCTTATATTCGGGCTCACTAGGACCTTCTTTTATTCTAATGCCAGGCGGTTCATCTCTTGGTCCGGGGGAAACTTTATCTTTCCAAAGCCCCTGGCCCACAATACCTCCTATCGCTCCAGTTATCAAAACTCCAAGATATGTAAGTGGCCCTCTAACATGAGCCCATCTGCTTCTGGGTGCAGCAGGGCTTTTCTGTTTTTGTATAAATTCGCTTAAGGCAGCTGCCATATCGCCAGCCGTAGTATAACGCTTGGTTATATCTTTCTGTAACGCCTTAAGACAAATCGCTTCCAATTCTGACGGAATATTATTTCCATGGTCTATATCTCTAAGCGGCGGTGCCTCATTCTTGCTGGTCAGAGCTGCAATTACCTCAGTGGCTAGATTTTTACCTTCGATTTTTTTCCCGCTATGAAATGGCCGCCTACCTTTGCTAAGCAATTCATAAAAAACAACGCCAAGGCTGAACACATCACTGCGGCCATCAACATGATCAGCATCGCCACGCGCTTGCTCCGGACTCATATATAAGATTGTACCGGTAAACTTCTCTCCGGTTCCACGCCTATCTCGTTCTAATGCTAAGCCGGCATCAGCGAGATATGGTTTACCCTCCTCATCTATAATTATATTGCTGGGTTTTATATCGCGGTGTATCACCTTTTTTTTATGCACATAACTAAGGGCCTGTGCCATCTCATAAATCAATTGCGCAGTCTCTAATGCTGAGAATTTGGTTTTATCAGCACTCAGTATCTCCTCTAAGTTCTTCCCATCAATGAACTGATAAACTACATAACATTCGGGATCCTTCGGCAGGCTGACATCGTAAATCTTTACAATATTAGGATGGTCAAATTTAGCCGCAGTTGTTGCTTCTTTAAGAAAGGCAGCTCTTTTTGTTTCATCTAAAGAAGCTTTATAAGGCACTTTTATCGCCACACGGCGATCTAGAGGTGGATCATACCCATCATAAACAACGCCTAATCCTCCAGAACCTAACACTTTCACTACTTCATATCGACCAACTTGCTTGGGAGTCTCAGTTTCTAGGGTCGCTGGATCTACTGATTTAATGCCTTCAACCTTAGTAGGAAGAGTTTTGGTTACATCCACTGGATCTACATCAGGTGTCTTCTCTGCTGGATCATCAGGTTTAGATGTCATAGAAATCTCAGCAAAATGAGGAGTTTTGGCCGCAGCTGTTATTTCTTCTTCATCAGGTGCAGAACCGCTAGGAGTGCTCGCCATAAATATTTCTGTGAATTAAAATTTAAAGGTAAGGAACTATAGCATAATTAACAGTAAAATTGAATGAACTTATATAAAATTCAATATCATATATCTATACAAAACTCTCTCACATTACAGTCAATTAGGCTACGTACCTAATTGACTGTAATGATGCTAAAATTATAACTTAAAATTATTTACTAACCGTTTGCCCTGTTCCAGTGCTGACTACAACAAGCGTGTTAGTGCCGGGCGTAGTGGTGATTAAAGGCGGTTGAACAGGAGGAGTATTTGTCGAAACCGTAGTTGTAGCACCTCCCACAATCGGTTTAGTAGGAACAATAGCTAAAATAGGTGAAACCGGAAGTATTGGAGATACTTTTGCTGGAACTATGGATAAAATAGTCGACCCTCCGTTATCGCCGGAAAATGCTGGCGATGCGGCAGTTAACATAAGCGCCGTGATAGAAATGATAGATAGGATTTTAGCTTTTTTCATATAGACCTCCTTTGGAATAATCCGTTAAAGGTTTAAAAAGCATTGCCTGCATTATACTCCCAATACTGTGTTTTGCACTATGGCAACTTAAAAAATCTTAGAAAATATTTATACAAACATTATAAATATTGGCTGAAAATGGCGCGCCTTATGCTTAGCAATTCACTTTTTATGGGGTAAGGCCACCACCACCGTTAGTTCCTCCACCAGAGCTGCTGCCGGTTCCACAAATTGAGCAGTATGGGTTATCGGCACAGTAGTTTTCCATGCAGCTATTACAGGTGCTGATATTATTTGGGTCATAAGTACAATTAAAGTCAGGACAGGAATCGCAGCTACCGAGTGTGCCTCCCGACCCACCTGATGATCCACCGCTACCACCGGAACCACTTGATCCGCCACTCCCTCCAGAGCCACCTGTGCCACCACTGCCAGCAGAACCACCATTTCCTCCGCAACCAGAGTTAAAAAAGCCATTTAGAAGTCCTCCTCCACAACTGCCGCCAGAACCTGCCGATCCTCCACTACCACTGGAACCTCCTGACCCTCCGCTACCGCTAGACCCACCTGATCCGCCGCTACCGCCAGAGCCACTAGAACCTCCACTGCCGCTAGATCCTCCTGATCCACTGCTACCACCAGAACCACTGGAACCTCCTGACCCTCCGCTGCCGCTAGAGCCCCCTGATCCGCTACTACCACCGGAACCACTAGAACCTCCTGACCCTCCGCTGCCGCTAGAGCCCCCTGATCCGCTACTACCACCGGAACCACTAGAACCTCCGCTGCCGCCAGAGCCCCCTGATCCGCTACTCCCTCCGGAACCGGCAGAGCCTCCTGATCCACTGCTGCCGCCAGAGCCACTGCCACCTCCTGAGCATTGAGGACAGCTTGTACAGCCATGATCATCATTTACAGCGCATGTACTGCAGCAGTAAGGTTTATCGCTAGAATCGTAGCATGTAAATGGTGTGGGAGAGCTGCAAGTTTTACCTGAAATACCGCCGCCACTACCACTGCCGTGGCTAGGGCCACAGCAATAGTTACACTGTTGTGTTCTCGATGAACCGGAAGATGGGCCATTGAATTCAATAAAGTTATCTCCGCAACTATTATTATCGTCAGCTTCATATCCCGTAAAATATTGAGGATGGTTGGCATTACACCATGTGATGGCATCAGGGCATGAAGGCGAATTTGGACCGCCAGAACATTGAGGAGGTACATATTGGTATGATCCTTGGGCACAAGTTTGCCCAGGAGGAGGGAGATATGTAGGCTGGCTTGTCGATGTGCATTGGTCATTAATGCAAGTGCTATTAGAGCTGCAATCACTGCTAGTATCACAAGAAGAGTTAGCTAACAACACAACGCACTGCCCATTGCTGGCTGTACTAGACCCTGTGCCAGGAACCCAGGTTAAAGTGCCTGAACTAGTGGTAGTTAAGCCAGGTCCGCAACTTGTAACCTTGTTACAAGTTCCTGGCGTCGTCACCGTTTCGCCATCGCAAACACCGCCGATACAACTATTTGTACAATCAGCATCAACCTTACAGGCTACGTTTTGAGTAGTAGCGCTGCAAGAACCGGAGCAACAATCACTGCCAGCAGTGCAGCTCTCACCCGTTGTGTTCAAATTAGGATTGGATGCGCATAAAGGATTTCTGCAGCTTTGTAAACCAGCAGAGCCTTGGCATGTAAGCCCAGTACAGCAATCGCTATTGCCCGTGCAAGAGCCACCAAAGGCCGAACATTGAGATGTTGTGCATGTGCCAGTTGCTCCATTGCCATTTATCACTACTATGCCGCCGCAACTTAAACCGCTACTGCAGCAGCTTGGCCCTGCCGCTCCAACGGTACAAGCGCTGCCTTTATCAAGCGCGCATGCACAGCCAGCAGGATTCTGCACATAAATTACTACGCCAGTAACACGATCAATGTTAGAATACGAATAGCAAACGCCGCCTGAAAGGCAGTCACCCATGCAATTTCCATTCTGATCTGTTTGTCCAGAAGCACACACCGAGCAGCAGCCCGCACCACAACAAGCACCGGCGGGCGCATTGGGAGGACAAGGGGCTACCCCTACTGTTGTATTATCCGCATTTGCTGCCAAATGAGAAAGAAGAAAAACTCCGGTGACCACAACCGCGCATATGGTGCTTATTTTTGCTACCCTAAGGAGCTTGCTAAAAACTACGTTGATTTTCTCGGTATACATCTTAAATTTTTACCTAGCTCTAGACTACTAGGAATATGCAAAATTATACCAGGTTTATTTACACGCAAAACAACCTGAAACAATATTCTCCAATTATTATATATTGCGCCAAAAAGATTAAGAAATCGTTAATTTTTAGATAATTTTTAACTAAAGCAAAAGAGAACAAAAATGGTGCTTCTAAATTATCTATATAATCCAGGCATATACTTGATTAACGGCCCTTTTAAGGAACTATCGGCTGGAAAGTGGTTGCGGGGGCTGGATTTGAACCAACGACCTTCAGGTTATGAGCCTGACGAGCTACCGGGCTGCTCTACCCCGCGACAATCTTGGATTGAGAATTGGCCTTGATTAAGGATGGCCTTTCTATATTAAATAATCGTGATAGGCAAGAGTGGTTCTAAAGAAAACCGCTTCATGATAAGCAAAGTATATAAAAAGCAAGGTCTATGGGCGAAGAAAATCAACCAGTTGCAGTAACCAAGATAGCAAGTGAACGCCGTAGGCCTAATGCTCACCTTTATCCAGATCATCGGAATCGTCTGCGCCGCCGTGATGATAGTGTAGCCCTCGGAATCACCTTTGCTTTTATCTCTACCGTCTGCTTTGCCCTCCAGGGCATTGTTGTAAAGCTTGCCTATGCCGAACATGTCAGCGTGATTGCCGTACTCTTCTGGCGCAAAGTAGTATACCTGCCGTTCTTTTGGATATTTGCGCTTATAACAGTTGAGAGAGACAAAATATTAATTCGGAAATCTGACATAATTTTTTGCCTGGTCGCAGGAGCTATAGGTTATTTCCTTGTGCCGCGGATGAGCATCACTGCGCTGACGCTGATTGATGTGGGGATAGAGCGGGTCATCATGTTCTCTTTCCCGATCATGGTTATTCTCATCAACGCCATAATCGAGCGTCAATTCCCGTCAAAAAAGAATATATTGATATTCCTCATGACTGAAGTTGGCACTTTCTTACTTATCGGCGGAATGGAAAAAGACATATTGTCCCAAAATCTTAAAGGCGCTGAGATAGTTTTTGCAGCAGCCATTATACAAGCTATCTTCGTTATTATGACTCAATCATTGATGAGAAGAATCGGCACCGTTTCATTCATGTTATGGGCGCAAACCGGAGCATCGATTGCAGTGATTGCTGACCTAGGCATCAACTGGGTGCCTTCCAACCTGCTAGTTAACCCCAGAGGCTTTATACTAATTGCCATGGTGGCAGCACTAAGCTTCCCAACCGCTTTCATGTTTACTGAAGGGGTAAGACGCATCGGCGGTTCTAGAGTGTCCCTAATAAGTTCTAATGCCCCTATGCTTACCGTAATATTCAGCTATTTGATATTGGGCGAGATATTGCTCCCCGATCAGTTATTAGGCGCTGCTATAGTGGTTATTGCCATGATTATCATGAATGGAAAAACGCTAATGCAAATCCTAACACCAGGAAAGCAAGTAAAGGTAACCAGAAGGTCGCTCCGACCTTCGGCTATCGGGGACTAAAGACCAGTATAATATATTTGACAATTCCTTCAATTTGGCTATATTCGCCGCCTCCGCTAGAAAATTTATAGGGTAAAATGACGAAAAGAATTCAATCGAAATACAAGGTGAGCCGCCGTTTGGGCGTTAACCTCTGGGGCCGTGCGAAAGATCCGGTCAATAAGAAGAATTTCCCACCAGGGCAACATGGTGCAGCTGGCACGCATAAAAAGGCATCTGATTTCGGCACTCAGTTGAAAGCCAAACAGAAGCTAAAAGGCTATTACGGCAATATCTCTGAGCGCCAAATGCGCGCTGCTTACCGCGAGGCATTACGCCGCCGTGGCGATACTGGGGAAATCCTGGTTGGCCTGTTGGAAAAGCGCCTGGATATGGTGGTTTACCGGATGAATTTCGTGCCTACGATTTTTGCCGCCCGTCAATTTGTTAGCCATAAGCACGTACTGGTAAACGGCAAATCAGTCAATATTGCAAGCTATCAAGTGAAAGAAGGCGATGTCGTTGAAGTGCGTGAGAAATCCCGTCAGATTCCGATAGTTATCGAAGCGCTGCAAAATCCTGAGCGCTCAGTTCCTGAGTATATCAAGGTTGAAGGCAATGGGCTGAAAGGCACTTTCGTCCGCACACCTACGCTGGCCGATGTTCCATATCCAGCGATTATGGAACCGCACCTCGTCGTCGAATTCTATTCACGTTAGAGTTAATTAGGCCGCTTCCCGCGCTGCCAGCTGCGGCAATATCCGGCCTAGGGCTTCCGTCAAATCCAGCATCATCTTTTCGCTATGCAGCGGTGTCGGCGTGATACGCAGGCGCTCCTTGCCTTTAGGCACCGTCGGGTAATTAATATGCTGAACGAAAATATCATATTCCTCAAGCAATCTGAGCGATGCTTCGCGGCTTAACGCCGCATCCCCGATCAGCACTGGAATGATGTGACTTTCGGTATCAATTATCGGTATTGCCGCAGCAATCAACATTTTTTTAAGCTTCGCCACGTTTTCCTGATGCTTTTGCCGCTCAACATTGCTGGTTTTCAAATGCTTCACGCTAGCCAGCGCCGCGGCAGCAATGGCTGGTGGCAGTGCAGTGGAAAAAATAAATCCCGGTGCGAAAGAGCGGATCGCATCCACTAAGCTCGCCGATGCGGCTATATATCCACCGATAACACCGAAGCCTTTCGCTAATGTTCCCTGAATTATACTTACGCGGTTACTCAAATCTTCCCGGTTGGAAATTCCACCACCTTTGTTGCCGTATAATCCCACAGCGTGGACTTCATCCAGATACGTCATGGCATTATATTTATCTGCAAGATCGCAAATTTCCTTGATTGGCGCGATGTCGCCATCCATAGAATAAACCGATTCGAACGCGATTATTTTTGGTCTTTTCACATCGGTTTGCCGCAAAAGTTCTTCCAGATGCTGGGTATCATTATGCTTAAAAATATGCTTCTCTGCCTTGGATTTCCTAATTCCTTCAATCATCGAAGCGTGATTCATTTGATCGGAAAAAATCACCAAATTTGGTAACAATGCACCAAGCGTAGCCAACGTAGTTTCATTCGCCACATAACCAGAAGTGAATACCAGAGCTGATTCCTTATCATGCAAATCCGCAAGCTCAGCTTCCAGCAAAACTAACGGATGATTGGTGCCGGAAATATTGCGCGTCCCCCCTGCCCCGGCACCCATTTTCTGCGCCGCCGCAACCATCTCCGCAACCACTTTTGGGTGTTGGCCCATGCCTAGATAATCATTGCTGCACCAGAGAGTAATATTGCGTTCACGCTTGTGATCACGTGCCAGCGGGAATTTCCCAGCGATGCGCTCGATATCGGTGAATTGCCGGTAATTGCCTTCAATTTTCAGTTTCGCGAGAGCCTGTGCGAAATAATTTTCGTAATTCATGATTTTTCGCTTATAGCATATAGGCGATGATTAATAAACAGGGAAACCGAGAACAATATCAGCGCTCCAGCCTGATGCGCCGCAGCCAGGAATACCGGAACATGGTTTATCAGGGTTAAAATCCCCAAGAGAATTTGGATAAGCGCTACCGCCAGCAACAATCCAGCAGCTTTATTCCCTTGATTTTTGAGCCGAAAAATCAAGATAATTATGAAAAGAATAAACGCCATCAGCCTATGCTGGAATTGGATTGTTGCAGGATTTTTTAGGAAATTCAGCCAGAACGGATGCAAGAAAAAAATATCCTCCGGGATAATACGGCCACCCATCAACGGAAAATCATTATATATAAGCCCGGCATGTGTCCCCGATACGAACGCGCCTAGCACTGCCTGGAATAAGATCATGATTGTGATGATAAGAGAGAGACGATAAAGAGATTTCCCATCCTTATTTTGGATAGAATTACCGGAAAAATTGGTTTCCAGCCCCGCGAGAAAAATCAGCGCATAAATCACCAAACCAAGGAAAAGATGCAGCGCCAGGCGATAATGGCTGACAGCTGGATTATCAACTAATCCGCTTTTTACCATATACCACCCAACAAACCCTTGGATTGCACCTAACAGGAAAATAAAAAAAAGTTTCAGCGCGAGCTTTTTACTGATCTCTTTCGTGATGATAAAAAACAACAACGGCACAAGGAAAACCAATCCGATAAGGCGTCCCAAAAGCCGGTGGATATATTCCATCCAGAAAATGTTTTTGAATTCGGCTAAGTTCATGCCAGAATTTATTTTAAGATATTGTGGACTTTTCTTATAAGCAGTGAAAAGATTATCCCAGTCATGCTCCACAAGTGGCGGCATTATACCCTTCACCGGCTGCCAGCTGACAATCGACAAGCCAGATTCGGTAAGGCGCGTCAGCCCGCCGATTATAACCATTAGGAAAACAAGTACTGCACAGGCAAAAAGCCAGAGCGAAATATGTTTTTTGTCTTTATTATACAATCGTGGTAGCCTCCGTTCGACGCTTTCGGTGTCATATTCGGGCTTGACCCGAATATCCATCGAAAAAGATTATCATTATGATGGATTCTCGCGTCAAGCGCGAGAATGACAAAGAGATGACTGGAAACGATTATCTGCTATTTACTACCACCAGCCGCAAAACCGTAAAACTTGCAAGGTTGTGGCTATATAATGCTGTATTTGCGCTGGGTGTAGCCGGTCTTTTCGCCTTACCTCCTGTGATTTTACGAAAAACACTGGCAGGCGTTGCCGATGCACAGCGCATATTCGATACGGCGCTAATTATCCACGTTAACATGTCAGTGCTGGTCTGGCTGATTTCGATATGTTGTATGGTTTTTTCTATGAGAAGTGCGGAAAAAATATATTTCTTCAGCCGTGGCAGCGCATTTCTAGCTATGTTCGGCACCATTTTGATGGCAGTTTCCCCATTCATCGCACATTCCGTTCCCTACACCAACAATTATATACCAGCACTCGGCAACATATGGTTTTTGCTCGGACTTGCTTGCTTTGCTGCCGGAGTAATTCTGCAATCGGCTGTTTGCCTTCTCAGCTTTCGCTTTTCTTGGAAATTTGATGATAATTTTGCCAGGTCATTTGCTGCATATTCCACTGCCATAATAATCCTGATCGCATTCCTATGCTTCACACTTTCAGGCCATGAATTAAAGAACGCTACCTTGGCGCCTAAAGATTACTACGAAAATCTGTTCTGGGCAGGAGGACATATTTTGCAATTTGCCTATATCCAGATGATGATTTTTGCTTGGGCTTGGGTTGGTAGGGTTGAAAGTAAACCTTGGCAGCCGATCTTCATTTATTCTTTCGCATTGGCGATGGTGATCGCCGCACCGTTTGTTTATCTCGAATATCCGGCTCTATCAGGAGAACATGCGGATTTCTTTACCAGGCAGATGCAATATGGTCTTGGCATTGCCCCACTAATGGCAGGTATGGCTTTATTATTTTCCCGCCGCAAAGCTGGAGTGATGGCACCTGAGAAAAACGCCATAATTTTTTCTCTGATTCTTTTCATTGCTGGCGGAATGATCGGTTTTATGATCCAGGGTAGCAATGCCATAATCCCAGCACATTATCATGGCTCTATCGTGGCAGTAACACTTAGTTTCATGGCATTAGTGTATGATGTTTTACCACGCCTGGGGTTTAAAAAAGCTACAGGAAAAATTGCCGCCTGGCAGCCTATAATTTATGGAACCGGCCAGCTTATGCATATCTCAGGTCTAGCGATAATGGGAGGTTATGGTGCGCTTAGGAAAACTGCCAACTCCTCTGCTGCGATCGATACCACAATAGGTAAAACTCTATTTTTTAGCGGTGGTGGACTCGCCATTATCGGTGGATTTCTTTTCGTCTTTATCACTGTGAAAGCTATGTTAGAAAAAGATGTTTAGTGCGATTGGCAATCTCTTCGTCGGCATAGTTGGCAATATCGTAATCTTTATCGGCTCTATTTTTCACCCAAGCCAGCATTACCCGCAATTGGACTTGGAGAATGTTATATATATGGATGTTCCAGCCGGAAGAGTGGTTATTCAAATGCTTCCGGAAACTGCACCGCGGCATGTAACAAGGATAAAACAATTAGTGCGCGAGCATTATTATGATGGATGCCCATGGTATCGAGTCATACCTTATTTCATTGCCCAGACCGGCGACCACACCAGCACTGGTCTTGGCGGCACCGGAGTAAACATCCCGGCAGAATTTTCTACTATTCCTTTCAAGCGCGGAACCGTAGCAATGGCACGTGGTGAATGGGAAAACAGCGCCGATAGCCAGTTTTTTATCGTACTTAAAGATTCAGAATATCTGAATGGCAAATTCACTGTGTGGGGTAAGGTTATAGATGGAATGTCGGTAGTTGATAAGATAAAAAAAGGTGATGCGCAGGAAGGAAAAGTTAAAGATCCCGACGTGATAACTCAAATGCGTGTCGCGGCGGATGTAGAGAAACACTAAAAGATGCAACTTACGGACTTCGATTTTAATTTACCGCCAGAATTGATAGCTGATTATCCCGCAAATCCAAGGGATTCAGCACGATTACTTATCTCATCTAAGAAGATTCTAGATAAAACGGTGGCAGATCTGCCAGAATTTTTATTGCCAGGAGATGTAATGGTTTTCAACGATACGAAAGTTATTCCAGCGCGGCTTAAAGGGAAATGCGGAAATGCCAAGGTTGAGGTGACGTTACATAAAAAATTTTCCGAAAATTCGTGGTGGGCATTCGCAAAGCCGGCTAAGAAAATGAAAGCAGGTGAAGAATTTATTATTTCTGAAAAATTTTCAGCAAAGATTCTGGAGAAAAACGAGGGTGAAGTTTTACTGGACTTTGGCAATCAAAATTTTCAGGAATTATTAAATACGTACGGCGAAATGCCCTTGCCGCCCTATATTAAAAGAAAAGAAAAAAATGCAACGGATGTACAAAATTACCAAACAATCTTTGCACGCGAAGCAGGCGCAGTTGCCGCTCCCACAGCCGGATTACATTTTACCGAAAATCTTCTGCAGAAAATAAAAGATAAAGGTGTTAATATCGTTTTTGTAACCCTGCATGTGGGTGCCGGAACATTCCTGCCAGTCAAGTTTGAAAATATCAAAGATCATAAAATGCATTCCGAATCTTTTTCCATCGGCGACAAAGCTGTGGAGGCTATTAATAATGCTAAAAGAATTATCGCTGTTGGAACGACATCGCTCCGTCTACTCGAATCCGTGGCTAATGAGAATGGTAAGGTGCAACCAATGCAAGGCGAAACTGATATTTTCATTACCCCTGGTTATAAATTCAAAACTGTAGATATATTGCTAACCAACTTTCATCTACCAAAATCAACGCTTTTTATGTTGGTTTCTGCTTTCACCGGATGTGAAAAAATTCGTGATATTTATCGTCATGCAATAGAAAATCACTATCGCTTTTTCTCTTATGGCGATGCATGTTTGTTGTTTAGACAATGAAATTTAAAATAACCGCAACTTCCGGTAAAACACGTACCGGCGCAATCCAAACTGCACACGGTATGATAAAAACTCCAGCTTTCATGCCGGTTGGCACTGCTGCAACGGTGAAGGCCATGCTACCAGAATCGGTGCGGGCTACCGGCGCAGATATTATCCTCGGCAACACTTATCATCTGATGCTTAGGCCCGGCGCTGAGAGAATCGCAAAACTTGGTGGATTACATAAATTCATGAACTGGCCTGGACCAATCCTCACTGACTCAGGCGGATTCCAGGTGATGAGCCTAGCAAAACTGCGGAAGATTGATAAAGATGGCGTAACTTTCCAATCACACATAGATGGCAGTGAGCATCGTCTGACACCAGAAAAATCCATGGAAATCCAGCATCTGCTTGGCAGCGATATAACCATGGTTTTTGATGAATGCACCCCCTATCCAGCAACGCGCAATCAAGCGAGAGAATCGATGTTGCTCTCACTAGAATGGGCAGAAAGATCGAAGCGAGCTTTTATTCAGCGCCCTGGCCATGCGCTTTTCGGCATCGTGCAAGGCGGAATTTATCCGGACTTGCGTGAGGAATCAGCACGCGCACTGGTAGATATGGATTTTGATGGTTATGCAATTGGCGGCCTTGCAGTTGGCGAAGGCCAGGAAGAAATGTTTAACGTGCTTGATTATACTGTTCCGCTTTTGCCGGAAAATAAGCCACGTTACCTGATGGGCGTGGGCAAGCCGGATGATATAATTGGTGCAGTAGCCCGCGGCATTGATATGTTTGATTGTGTGATCCCGACACGCTCGGGGCGCAATGGACAAGCATATGTGCGCGGCGGAGCCATAAATATCAAAAACGCGCAATATGCCGATGATTCGAGTCCTCTTGACCCGGAATGCCTATGCCCGGGCTGCTTGGATTATTCCCGTGCCTATCTGCACCATCTGGTGAAATCCAACGAAATTCTGGGCTCCATGTTGATGACATGGCACAATTTACAATATTACCAAGATTTGATGAAGGGATTGAGAGGAGAAGTAAGGTAAATGCACGATAAAAAAACATGGGTTTTGCTCGATGACCGAGCGGGAAATGCCAGCCAGTCGTTAGGCGTTGCGGAGGCTTTGGGATTTCCGTATGAAACGAAAAAAATCGAATTTACCCCATTCATCAAACTGCCCAATTTCTTTATAAATCGTAATGCGCTTGGCATTGCCAATCTCAGCGAACTTCAGCCGCCATGGCCGGATATCGTGATTGCAACGGCCCGGCGCCTCGCTGCTGTTGCAACTTATATTAAGGCAAAAAACCCAAAAACTTTCTTGGCACAAATACAATGGCCAACCTTCCCCGCATATGATTTCGACCTTATCGCCGCACCACTACATGATAGGGCAGAAGATGCTCCAAACGTTTTCCACACTATCGGCGCACCACATCGGGTAACCGATGCATTGCTGAAACAAGAGGCAGAAAAATGGCGTCCGCGCTTTGCTGAATTTCCTTCGCCAAGGTTCGCAGTTCTAATTGGTGGTGGTTCACACCGGAAAGATTTTGATATGAAACATGCAAAAAGGCTGGCTGAATTGGCCTCAATCGCAGCAAAATCCTCTGGTGGCTCCTTACTAATCACCACTAGCCGCAGAACCAGCGCGGAAATGGTTTCAACCATGATTGCCAATCTCAATTGCAAATATTTCCTGCATGATTGGCGGGAAGGCGTGTCTACTTCCGAGGAAAACCCCTATTATGGATTCCTTGGGCTGGCTGATGCAGTAATAGCAACCGGGGATTCAGTTTCAATGTGCTCAGAGGCAGCAGCCACGGGAAAGCCTCTATACATATATTCCTCCGGCGATTTCACCACCGGCAAATACCGTAAATTCCACCGGGCATTATATGAACGTGGGCTGGCTAAACCCTTGGAGGAAGTGAATTCCGTCCTGTTTATGCCACCGGGGAAGCTGAACGATAGTATAGCTATAGCAGCAGAGATAAGAAGGCGGGTTCTTTTATAGCAAAAAACCTTTGCAATCCTGGGGCATTTCAGCTATAAGCGCCGCCTCACTCATTTTTTAGTGTAGTTTTTTCAAGCGATAATAAAAAGGAGATTCATATGGCAGTTCAAGCAATAGTTTTACAAGCAGAGCCGCGCGCAAAAGCCGGAAAAGGCGTATCACGCGCGTTACGCCGTGCTGGCAAAGTTCCAGCTATTATATATGGCGGTAAGGATAAAGAATCCATGGTTTCACTGGATTCCAAGGCATTTTTTAAGGAATTTTCCCGCTCTGGGTTCATGTCCCGCATTATTGACCTGAAAGTTGGTGAAAAAAGCAATCTGGTATTGCCGAAGAACGTTCAGCTTCACCCAGTGAATGATACGCTAGAACATGCCGATTTCATGCGCGTTTCAAAAGAAGAAAAAGTGCATGTGATGGTAAAGATTATTTATAATAACGTTGAAAAATCGGCAGGTGTGAAACGCGGTGGGATATTCAACGCCGTGCGCCGTGAAGTCGAGCTGATTTGCGATTTTGATAAGATCCCTGAATCTATATCCGTTGATGTTGGAGCCCTAGAAATCGGTGATAGCATTCACATCAGTGATGCCAAACTGCCTGAAGGCGTGCAAACCGCTATCCGTGGCCGTAACTTTACACTGGCAACCGTTGTCGGTAGGCTCTCGGAAGAAGAGGAAGAACGCCGGGCAAAAGAGGCAGAAGCCGCAGCTACCGAAGCTCAGGCCGCACTCAAAGCCGCAGATGCCGCAGCAAAAGCTGGCCCTGCCGCAGCTCCTGGAGCAGCTCCCGCCGCTGGTGCAGCCGCAGCTGGTGGCAAAGCCGCAGCCCCTGCCGCTGGTAAGGCTCCTGCTGCTGGAGGAAAAGCTCCTGCCGCTCCAGCTGCTGAAAAGGGCAAGGAAACGAAGAAGTAGTCTATAGTGCTTCTTCTAGTCGGCCTTGGCAATCCTGATAAGGAATATGAGGGGACGCGTCATAATATCGGATTCGATATCATTGATTGCGTATCGCGTGATTACCAATTTGGTGCTGCCAAAAGCAAGTTTCGTGGGCAGTTACGTAGTGGTGAAATAGACGGATATAAAATCCTAGCCTTAAAGCCTATGACCTACATGAATAATTCTGGCATTTCAGTAAATGAAACGGCCGGATTTTACCAGATACCGCTATCCAACATCTATGTTTTCCATGACGATTTAGATTTGGAGCTTGGCCGTGTGAAGGTTAAAACTGGTGGCGGTAATGGTGGGCATAATGGCCTTTCCAGCTTGGATGAGCATATCAGCAACGAATATACTCGCATAAGAATTGGCATCGGGCATCCAGGCAATAAAGATATGGTCACAGATTATGTTCTGAGTAAGTTCAAAAAACCTGAAAAAGCGATTGTGGATGCAGTTATAACAAACGTATCTGAACATCTGCCATTTTTACTAAATAACCACCCGGATAAATTCATGAGTAAAATAGCCGAGCAAATAAAACTAAAGGAAAAAGAAAATGGGCTTTAAATGCGGGATCGTCGGGCTGCCGAACGTGGGAAAATCCACGCTATTCAATGCACTGACCTCAACGATGATGGCAGAAGCGGCCAATTATCCTTTCTGCACCATAGAGCCGAATGTTGGACGTGTTTCGGTTCCAGATGAGCGGTTGGATAAATTAGCAAAAATCGCCAGCAGCGCAAAAATTATTCCAACACAGTTAGAATTCGTTGATATAGCCGGGCTAGTGCGTGGCGCCAGCAAAGGCGAAGGCCTTGGTAATCAATTTCTTTCACATATCAGGGAAGTAGATGCAATACTTCATCTATTACGTTGCTTTGAAGATAAGGATATAACGCACGTTGAAAACTCTATCGATCCATTGCGTGATGACGAGATAATAACTACTGAATTGATATTGGCCGATCTGGAATCCTTGGAAAAACGATTACCTGCCATGGAAAAAAAATCCAAGGGAGATCCGGAGGCTAAGGTACAAATTGCCACAATGAAGGACGTATTCGCATTATTAGCAGCAGGAAAGGCAGCACGGGAGTATCCCGATAAGACAGCATTGAAAGATTTGCAATTGATTACTGCAAAGCCAGTGCTTCATATTTGTAATGTTGAGGAATCTTCTGCAGCGAACGGAAATTCACTATCGGAAAAAGTGAAAGCTGCGTATAGCGAATCAGTGATAATTTCCGCTGCCATTGAGGCAGAAGTGGCATCACTCGGCAATGATGAGGAGAAAAAGGAATTTTTAGAGTCACTGGGACTAAGCGAAACCGGCTTAAACCGTGTCATCCGCGCTGGTTATAAATTATTGGGTCTCATAACATTCTTCACCATTGGCCCGAAAGAGGCGCATGCCTGGACGCTTCGTGCCGGATCAACCGCACCAGAAGCCGCCGGCGTTATCCACACCGACTTTCAAAAAGGTTTCATCCGCGCCGAAACGATTTCTTGTGACGATTATATAAAATTTAATGGTGAACAGGGCGCAAAAGAGGCCGGGAAATTAAGGCTGGAAGGTAAGGAATATATCGTAAAAGACGGGGATATTTTCCATTTTAGGTTTAATGTTTAGCTCTTTATCCTATACCCTCTTTCCAACATCCAATAAGCTGCTCCCAGCAGCATAATATTCACTGCGGCAAGCACCATCATTCCGGCTACAATTGAACCATCGGCATATCCCGTCATCGCATATCTGAATCCATCTATCATATAGAAAAACGGATTGTAGCGGCTGATTGTGAACCAAAATCCCGGTAATTGCCTGACTGAATAGAAAGTCCCGGAAAGGAAGGCGAGTGGTGTTATGACATAGCTGGTGACGGCGGCCATCTGATCAAAACTTTCCGAGAAAATCCCGCTAATTATCCCAAGCAAAGCCAGCATCAGCGACGCCACAAAAATATAATAAACCGCCAGCAGCGGGTGCAAAATTTCTATATGTACAAACAGCGAAATTGCCAACCCGACTATAATTCCCACAAAAAGCCCGCGTGTAACGCCGCCAAGCGCCATAGCGATCGTTACCTCTAATGCAGAAAGCGGCGGCAGCAGATAATCGATCATGGTGCCGATTACTTTGCTCATGATCAGCGACGATGAAGTATTGGCAAAGGCCTGCTGTACCACAGCCATCATAATCAAGCCGGAAGCCACAAAACGTTCAAATGGCACGGATCCTATCATTCGTACATTATCGCCCATAGCCAGCTTGAAAACCGCCAGAAACAACAGTGAAGTCACCATCGGTGCAATTAACGTCTGATTATAGACTTTCAGGAAACGGTTGACCTCCTTTAGGTAAAGCGTACGGAAGCCGGTGAAGTTAATTTGCATGGAAGTGCTATTGGTCTATTAAGTTTTTTGGTGATCGGTCGTTAAGTTTTTGTAACGATTCTCAGGTGAACTGGATGCTCTATCCACAAAAAAAGGATTTGCAATATTTTTTACGCTGACGTTTGTTCCCCAACGACTAATTTCACCGATTGTATCAGCGGTACTATAGTGTGGCCCTGCATCTAAAATAAGATTTTTAACTGTTTTGCCATACTCAAGACCTTCTATAATATCATCTAACATCAAACGATAGCTCTTCTCCAGCGGATGCATACCCTGATTAACTCGTATATGAAGGTGTAGAGTTACGTGAGGTGGGGCAATGATCCGATGAAAAAACATCAAAGTATTATCTTCATCAGTAACATTATAATACTGACTAAGATGCCCCAGTGCCATAATTTTTAATTCTTTTAACCACTGTATATGTCCAGCATTCAAATCTAATGCCGATGCTAAATATGGAATACCTGAACTTTCCTCTATATCCTTGATGCGTTTCTGATTAGCATTACGCTGCAGCCTACTCACAGGCTTTAGAGAAGGGTCATAACAAAATGACTTGGTAGCTTTTCGAAAATCATTTCTATTCTCAGGGCTAGAAAATACCGTTTCTTCTAATTGCTTGGGGTGAATATACCAGATACCAAGACTTAAGCCTTCTGGCTCATTTTTTGATTTCCGCAATAAATCTCCTGATTCTGATTTTATATAAGGATAGTCAGGTAGTAGAACCGCCGTTCCGTCAGATAGCCATTGAACAAGCTCAGGATGTTTCAATATAATTCCTAAATCCGGTGATTCCAGATTTAAGTGTATAAAATCATCCATAAACCCTGGCAGGCCATGAATTGCATGAGAATTTGCTCTATACGCATCCAAAACCTCGGATGTGAGGGAAACCTCATAACACATAGGTTTATTATATTTAGCAAAATCTATGGCTGGAATTTGAAACATAGCGGCACCTTAATGTTGATCACACTCATATTGCCACACTCAAAGGTCCTATCGCTTAATTTTAACATAAAGAAGTTAATAAATAGTTAATAATACGCAGTAAAAACCGGATTTATGATAAAATCATAGGTTTTTTAAAGCATTTTTTACTAAGTTAACTGCTTGGAATACAAAGATAATTGAATAAAGGATTTTACGCCTTCTTCTTATCAACCATCATATTGCGGGTGGCAGCTGGGAGAGAAACAGTCAAGCCATCCAATTCCGGCGTGATTTTTATCTGGCAGCCGAGCCTTGATGTGTGAGTGAGGCCAAACGCCAAATCCAGCATATCCTCCTCATCCTCAGAAGCCTCAGGCAATAATTCATAAAATTTATCATCCACTACAATATGGCATGTGGAGCAAGCAAGCGAACCTTCGCAAGCACCTTCTAGCGGAATTGCATTCTTATGGGCCACTTCCAATACAGAAATTCCAACCGGCGCATCACATTCCTTTGCGCTACCATCTTGGTATTTGAAAATCACTTTTGGCATAAATTTACGCGAGCAGACTATAGTTTCTTTGCTATAGCGTCAATATTCTTTCCGGCAAGCGCCGATGCCATCGCCCGGTTCATCCGTATTTCCGCAAACGGCGCGCAGATTTGATTCAAAAAAGCAGTTTCCAGATCTATTGCATCGCGATCAGTTTTTTTCATAAGAGTCTTCAAAATTGCAACTTGCGATTCAATTTTCCGCCTTTCATTTTTTTCCAACAAATCACCATCCTTTGCCAGTGCATCATTAACTATTTTTATGGCAATTTCCGCTTCGACCCGTGATTCCGTTAATAACCTTTCGGTAATATCGCTACGCGCATTTTCCATAGATTCACGCAGCATTTTTTCGATTTCCTCTTCGCTTAAACCATATGAGGGCCTGACAGTAATGGTTTGTGCGGCTCCAGTGGTTTCTTCGGTAGCCGAAACCGTCATAATCCCATCGGCATCGATAGCAAAGACTACTTTTATCCGCGCCGCGCCTGCCACCATTGGTGGTATTCCTGAAAGAATAAAATTGGCCAGCGAACGACACTCTGAAATCATTTCACGCTCACCCTGCACTACGTGGATTTTCATCATCGATTGCCCGTCCTGATAAGTGGTAAATTCTTGAGCGGCAGAAAATGGGATCGGCGTATTACGCGGGATAATTTTTTCTACCAAGCCACCCATGGTTTCTAGCCCAAGTGAAAGTGGGGTAACATCAAGCAACAAGTTTTCCGAGCCTTTAGTTAAGGATTCTGCCTGAATTGCCGCACCAATTGCAACCGTTTCATCGGGATCGGTATCAGATAGTATTTTGTCACCAAATAACTCTGTAAGTTGTTTTTTTACCAGTGGAATTCTAGTGGATCCACCAACCAGCACCACTCCTTTTATCTCTTCTTTTTTAATGCCGGAATCCTCAATTAAATCAGCACAAATACGCAAAGTGCGTTCTATGTACGGCAAGATTAATTTCTCGAACTCCAAACTTGAATTTTCTTTTTTCTTTCGCGCTTCATGCAAATCGCAGCCAAGATGTTTTGCTATTTCCCTATCAAAATCATCACCACCAAGCTGAGTATCACCAGCCGTTGCCAGCACCTGAAAAATGCCCCCCTCTGTTTTTGAACGCTCCATTTTCAAAATCGATATATCAAACGTTCCGCCACCCAGATCATATATAGCATAAATCCCTTCGGCACCTTTATCTAAGCCATATGCCAGCGCCGCCGCAGTAGGCTCATTAATTAGGCGCATAGGCTCTAATCCCGCAAGCCGTGCCGCATCTTTCGTGGCATTTCTGGCTGCATCATCAAAATAAGCTGGAACAGTAATAACAGCTTTTTTTACTTCATATCCAAGAGCTCTTTCTGCACGCTTTTTTAATACTTTTAAAATCTCGGCAGAAATTTCTACCGGGGTTAATTTTCTTCCATCAATATCTATTTTTTCCGCAGCATTTCCCATACGCCTTTTTACTGAATGAATAGCTTCCGTATTCTTTTTTGCTTCCTCACCAACTCTAATTTGGCCATTTTTTTCATAGAAAACAACGGAAGGCAAAAGCCCATCAATGACTTTAGCTTGGCCATTTTCTGATATCGCCACCAAAGAATTTGTCGTACCCAGATCAATGCCGATGGCGATAAGACTTTTTGGTGATTCTTGCGGCTCTTCTATATCGAGCAATTTCATAGTATTTTTGCCTTTAGCCGAATTTCTGCTGCAATTTTGCTGAAATACTTAAGCCTAATAGCATCCTGCGCTGCCGCTTGAAAATTCTCGGCTATAAAATTTTTTTCGAGATTCTCCGTGGATTTTTTTCTCTTCGCCTCGGTCAAGTCATCAAGCGCTTTCATTTCTATCTTATCTTTTACATCGCTCAATTGCTCGCGGATTTCCATTACTTCCATCAATAATTCTTCTGTGGGCTTTATATTATCATTTTCACCATTAACAAAGATCTTTTGCTCGGCCAGTAGATATTGCGCCCGTTGCAAAGGAGAACGTAGCGCCTGATATGCATTGGTAATTTCCATTGATTTATTTAAACTCATGGTCCGCTCCACTCCTGGCTTACCTGCAAATCTATCGGGGTGATATTGCTGCTGCAGGAGGAAATATTTTTCCTCTAACTCTTTTTCGTCAATGGAAAATCTCTTTGCTATACCAAGAATGGCAAACGGGTCTTGCATCCTAAACGTGGAAACTTTCCCCGCAGCCGCAGCGGCCTTTTTCGTTTGGATTCACGAACACAAATCCAGATTTCATTTTTTCTTCTACGAAATCCATAGTGGTGCCGAGAATATATATCAAAGCTTTAGGATCAATCAGGATTTTCACACCTTTATCTTCCACAACTTCATCAAATTTCCCAACTTCATCGGCATATTCGATCATATAGCTTAGCCCTGAGCAGCCGCCTTTCTTCACGCCAATTTTGACGCCAGCGGAAGGTTTCTCGCGTTTCTTAAGCAGCACTTTCACTCGTTCTGCTGCCGCTTCTGTTATTTGTATTGCTTGTGCCATTAGCTTGCCTTTTTCTGCCTATAATCCGCAATCGCTGCCTTGATGGCATCTTCTGCCAATACTGAACAGTGGATTTTCACTGGCGGTAATGCCAACTCTTCGGCAATTTGGGTATTTTTTATTGCACCAGCCTCATCTATGGATTTGCCCTTAACCCACTCGGTGATGAGTGAACTAGATGCAATAGCCGAGCCACAGCCAAAAGTTTTGAATTTCGCTTCCTCAATGATGCCATCATCCGAAACGCGGATTTGCAGCTTCATCACATCGCCGCAGGCCGGCGCACCAACCAGGCCTGTGCCAACATTGGCCTCTGCCTTATCCAGTGAACCAACATTTCTTGGATTCTCGTAATGATCGATAACTTTTTCACTATATGCCATAACTCTATCTCCTCACCTCTAAGTTTAATTTATTTTCTAAATATGCTTTATACTTCGCCACTAACTCGCCTGGCAATTCACTAGGCGGATTATCAATTTCAAAAACCCTTGGTTCTTCTTTATCTTTTTTATATATCATATAGGTTATTCTCGAAGGTATATCCGTTAAACCATGGTTTCCACCATCGTATGATAATACTATATCGAAAGATCTAGTATCATCTTTCCTCATTTCTTTTTCTGCCAACTGATAAGGCTTATTCTTTTTTATATTTTCCATCGTCTTTTGCACAAATAAATTAATGCTTTCGTCAGTTCCACCAAGATTATGCGCTAATATATGCGCAGTAGAAAACTCTCCTTTTTTAGCATATTTTCTGCCAATTTTCATAGGATTTGGCCATCCACCAATATATTGTTTATCCTTTGCAAACGGGTTTTCTCCTGCACAGCCATAAACTTCAACCGTTCTATCGTATAGAGGATCATAAACATATTTTACGCCAAGAATTTCCATCTCCACTAGTTTGGTTTTTTCTTCCGCACTTTTTAAAGCTTCCAAAAAATTCCCTTTCATTTTTATTCATCACTTAATGCGCCGCCCATTCGATTTTCTTTAAATCAACACCCTCCTGCACCATTTCCCAAAGTGGGCTCATCTGGCGCAGTTTTTCTATGTTACTCCTGATTACCTCAATCGCGTAGTCTATTTCCGATTCGGTGGTGAACCGTCCAATACCAAATCGGATCGAGGTATGTGCCATTTCTTCTTCCACACCAAGCGAGCGGAGAACATAAGATGGCTCTAAACTCGCCGAAGTACAGGCTGAACCGCTAGAAACCGCCAAATCTTTTATTGCCATAATCATAGATTCACCCTCGATATAAGCAAAGCTCAGGTTCAAATTTCCCGGATAGCGGTTTTTTTCATCACCATTCAAAAATACATCGGGAATTTCCCTAGCGACCGCATTATAAAATTTATCAGATAGTTTTTTTACTCGCGCATATTCCAACGGCATTTCTTTTTGTGCTATGGCTGCTGCTTCACCGAGCCCAACGATAAGAGGTGTTGGTAAGGTTCCTGAGCGCATTCCACGTTCCTGCCCACCGCCGTTGATTAGCGGCTCCAAGCGTACGCGTGGACGACGACGAACGTAAAGCGCACCTATGCCCTTTGGCCCGTAAATTTTATGCCCGGAAATGCTCATTAAATCGATATTCATTTCCTCAACGTTCAAGGGTATTTTTCCAAACGCCTGCGCTGCGTCGGTATGGAAAAATACTCCGCGCTCACGGGTGATTTTTCCAATTTCCTTAAGTGGCTGAATCACCCCAATTTCGTTATTTACTGCCATTATTGATACCAGAGCAGTTTTATCCGTGATCGCTTTTTTCAACTCCTCTAGATCAATCAAACCATTTTTCTGCACTGGTAGATATGTGACTGAAAAACCTTCCTGTTCTAGGTGGCGTGCAGCGTCCAACACGCATTTATGCTCCGTGACAACGGTGACGATATGGTTCTTTTTATCCTTGTAAAAATGCCCAATTCCCTTGATTGCCATATTATTTGATTCCGTTGCACCGGAAGTGAAAACAATTTCTTTCTCGCTAGCACCAATCAAATCTGCAACCTGTTTACGCGCTTTTTCCACCGCCGCTTCCGCCTCCCAACCATAGCTGTGGCTGCGTGAATGCGGATTGCCGAATTTTTCAATAAAATATGGCAGCATCGCTTCTAAAACGCGCGGATCCATTGGCGTCGTCGCCTGATAATCCATATAAATCGGTAATTTTATATTTGATTTCATGCTGCTAATCTCTGCCCATTAACCCTGGTGTATAAATTTTTCCATACTGCAATAAATTCATCTATTTCCGCTTTAGTATTATCCACTCCAAGACTGATACGGATGGCCGTTTCAGCCTCTTCTTTCGCCACTCCCATCGCCTGTAAAACATGTGAAGCCGCAACTTTCCCCGATGAACATGCCGCACCAGAACTGATGCAAATTCCCGCCAGATCAAATTCGATTAATTGCAACTCTGCCTTAACATTCGACATGGAAATGCAGGTGGTATTCCCCAACCGCTCGGCATCTTCGCCAAAAATTTTTACATCCTCAGCAAACGATTTTATCCCCTTCTCCATATAAGTGCGCAATGCTTTTACTTCTTCCATTTGTCTCAAATTTTCTGGCAACAATTCTACTGCTGCGGAAAAACCAGCAATTCCCGGAATATTTTCTGTTCCAGCGCGAAGCCCAAACTCCTGCCCGCCACCATTAATCATAGGTGATAAAGCTATTTCTTTTTTTGTAAGTAACGCTGCAATTCCTTGTGGCCCGCCAAATTTATGCGCAGAAACAGTGATCATATCAACGCCAAAATCTTTTAAGGAAACTGAAATCTTTCCTGCCGCTTGCACAGCATCACTATGCACAATTCCGCCGAAATCATGAGTGAGTCTAGCAATTTCCCTAATCGGCTGTATAACGCCGGTTTCATTATTAGCAAACATTACAGAGACAAAACATTTGCCGCCAGCGCGCTTTAGCATCATTTCTAGTTCACGCAAATCAACCATGCCGTTAATGCTAACCGGAATGATTTTCGCTTGCTTGGCTGATTTTAAAACTGAATGATGTTCTATTGCTGAAACCATCGGATCATAGCCCTCTGAAGCGGAAATCGCCAAGTTATTAGCCTCCGTTCCACCACTAGTGAATATGACATTCGCATCCTCTGCATCGAAAGCTTCTGCAATTCTCGCCCGTGCTTGCTCAACAATTTTCTTGGCCATCCGCCCAACAGAATGCACTGAAGAAGAGTTGAGTGCCCCAGCCTTCATAGCTTCCGTCATTGCCAAAATCACCTCTGATTTCACCGGAGTCGTTGCGTTGTGATCTAAGTATATCATGCACCTACCATTTCATTCTTTTCAGGAATAGATGAGAAGAGATTCTGTGATGCTGTGTGTCTATTAGGGCTACCACATATATCAGCTAATGAAACCGAGCTGAGATACTCGTAAATTTTATTTCCAAGCCCATCCCACAAATCATGGGTCAGGCATTTACCGCCAGTAACACAACCGGATTTCGAAGATTTATGCTTCCCACACCTAGTCATTTTTATTGATTCATCTACCGCGCCGATTACATCAGAGATTTTTATTTCTTCCGCACTCTCCGCCAGCACATAACCTCCACCCGGACCTTTGATTGATTTGACCAGATCGGCCCGGCGTAACCTAGAAAATATCTGCTCAAGATATGCCACGGTTATATCTTGCCGCCCGGCAATTTCCGCAAGCCGCACTGGTGTGCCAGCGCTATGTGCAGCAATATCTGCCATTGCCATCACCGCATACCTTCCTTTTGTGGTTAACATCATTTCTTTAATCTCCAACTCTCAGCAGTTTCCACAAGATTCTCCTCGCTTTCCAATTCCTCTACCTTCTTCCGCAGATAATCAACTTCGGCAAATATGCCATCCAGTGCCCGTTGAACAGGATCCGGCATGCCGCCCTCGCCTGTGCCATAGGCACTGAAAATCTCACAATATGCCGGTTCCATTCCAGCAATCTTCGGTTTCACTGCCCGAGCTGGCACACCAACCATCGTCGCTCCGGCTTCCACATTCCGCACTACTACAGCATTAGAGCCAATTCGTGCTCCATCACCAATCTTTATCGGCCCAAGTAATTGTGCGCCAGAACCAATAATAACGTTATTACCAACTTGCGGATGCCGAATGCCAGATTCCAGTGAAGTTCCACCTAAAGTAACACCGTGATATATCGTCACATCATCACCAATCACTGCCGTTTCACCGATTACTACGCCCATGCCGTGATCAATGAAAAATCGTTTACCGATTTTTGCGCCTGGATGAACCTCAATCCCAGTAAAGAACCGGCCAATTTGCGAGATAAAACGCGCCAACAGCCGCCAGTTATGCTGCCATAGCCAATGCGTTACCCGATGGCATAATACCGCGTGAAACCCTGGGTAACACAGCACAATTTCAATCTTCGATTTTGCTGCTGGGTCGCGCGCGAAAAACGAATCGACCTCAGCCATCAGCCCTTTCACCATAATACTTTACTTTCGCCTCCGATAACGCTATATCATCGGCCTTTCATATAGTTACTATAGTACCCAAGTAAATTAGTCAAGTATTAGTTCGATAAAAAATGCCAGAAGTAATATTTAGCGGCCCGGAAGGCCGCATTGAAGGCCGGTTCCACAAGAACGAGAACAAAAACGCGCCTGCTGCACTGGTTTTGCACCCGCATCCTAAGCATGGCGGCACCATGAATAACAAGGTGGTATATAACATATACCAAACTTTTGTGCGGAACGGGTTTTCGGTGCTTCGGTTCAATTTCCGCGGTGTAGGGCGTAGTCAGGGAAAGTTTGATAATGGCATCGGTGAGCTTGCTGATGCCGCAACTGCCCTAGATTGGCTGCAACTCCAGAACCAAGACGCTGGTACCTTCTGGATTAGCGGATTCTCCTTTGGCGCTTGGATTTCAATGCAACTGCTAATGCGTCGCCCGGAGCTGGAAGGATTCGTTGCCGTCTCCCCACCCGCTAATATGTATGATTTCAACTTCCTTTCACCCTGCCCGTCTGCTGGCCTTATCGTGCAAGGCGACCAGGACAGCATAGTACCGGTGGAGGATGTCACCAAGTTAGCAGCAAAACTATCTACCCAGAAAAATGCTAATCTCGATTTTCGTGTTATACGCGGCGCTGACCACTTTTACCGCAATCATATGGAAGAATTGGTGAGTAACCTGGAGGAATACATTTCTGGGCACATCAAGGAAACTATCAAACGTTCTCGCGTTAAGCCTGATAGAAGGCGCCGCCAGTTGCCGGCCGCTTAACTCCGGTTGTTTCCGGCAAGGTGAGTGGCATTCCAAGATGAGAACGAACGGCTAAAAACCCGAAGGCCTGTGCCTCCAGCATATCGCCGTTAAATCCAAGCGATTCAATTTTTTCTACTTTACCTTTCAGATTCTTTTTAAGACCAGACATGATGGCCTCATTATGCCGCCCACCACCACATACGAACCATTTTTTAGGGATTTTCGGAAAAAAATCACAAGCTTTTACAACCGCACCAACGGTTAAAGCAGCAAGTATCGCCGCACCATCTTTTAGAGAAACAGATTTCAATAAATCTTCAGCCAAATAAGCAAAATGCTGGCGATCCAGTGATTTTGGTGGTTTTTTATTAAAATAAGGATCGCTTAATAATTTCTTCAATAATACTTTATCAACTTTTCCATCAGATGCTATTCCACCATCATCATCAAAATGTTTGCCGGAATGCTTAAAAATCCAATCATCAAGCAATGCACAGCCCGGACCGGTATCAAACGCTATTACCGGCAAGTTTTTTTCTATGTAAGTTACATTCGCCACACCACCGATATTCAGCATCACTATCGGTTCACCGGTTTTGCTGGCAATTGCCGCATGGAAAAATGGCACCAATGGCGCACCCTGCCCTCCAGCAGCCATATCGTGCCTGCGGAAATCACTTACAACATCTATCCCGGTTAACTCTGCCAATAATGATGGATTGCCGATCTGCCAGGTAATCCCCTCCCCCGGAAAATGCGCAATGGTTTGGCCATGGAAGCCAATCAAATCAACTTTGGATTTTTTGACGCCAGATTTTGTGAGCAATGCATTAACGGCACTTGCATGTGCTATAGTAACTTCCTTCTCCACTCGCAGTAATTCAATTTTGCTGATGTTACCCTTAAGCACTATGGCACGCAGCCTTTTCCGTAGTTCCGGCGAGTATGGGGCAAAAAAATCTTTTCCAGTATCTTCAATGCGGGTTCCATCGCTTTTGATCAGCGCCGCATCCACTCCATCCATTGAAGTGCCACTCATGAGGCCGATTGCATTTAGCATTTTGTGCATAATCAGTTATTAATTGTCAGTTTCTAAGTTGTCAGTATATTTAGCATCACCATGGCCAAATATAAATCAGAATTCATGCGAGTGATGCGGGAACGCGGGTTTATTCATCAATGCACGGATGAATCCGGGTTGGATGCAAAACTTGAGCAAGGAAAAACCGCCGGATATATCGGTTTTGATTGCACTGCATCCAGTTTGCACGTCGGAAGTTTAATCCAAATCATGGTTTTGCGCTGGCTGCAAAAAACCGGCCACAAACCAATAATCTTGCTCGGAGGCGCAACCACAAAAATAGGCGATCCTTCTGGGAAAGATGAATCACGCCCACCGATTTCCGATGAAAAGATAGAAGAAAATAAAAAGGGAATTAAAGGAAATTTTTCCCAATTCGGATTAGGCAATTGCACTTTTGTTGATAATTCGGAATGGCTCGAAAAACTTAGTCTTCTAACACTTCTCCGTGATGTTGGTAAGCATTTTTCGGTAAACCGTATGCTAACGCAAGACAGTGTAAAACTTAGGCTTGAGCGCGAGCAGAATTTAAGTTTCATTGAATTTAATTATATGGTTATGCAAGCTTACGACTTTGTGGAATTGCATAAAAAATACGGTTGCACTATTCAAATCGGCGGCTCCGACCAATGGGGCAATATCGTCATGGGAATTGATCTGGGTCGCAAGATGCGGAGCGCAGAATTATTCGGCCTCACAACTCCCTTAATCACCACCGCCGATGGTGCAAAGATGGGGAAAACTGCGGCAGGTGCGGTATGGCTCGATCCAAAAATGCTTTCGCCATATGATTACTGGCAATTCTGGCGAAATACTAACGATAAAGATGTTGAAAGGTTTTTAAAACTATTCACTGAGCTGGAACTTGCCAAAATAAATGAAATCATGGCAGGTAATATCAACGAGGCGAAAAAAATCCTAGCAACCGAAGCAACCACACTTTGCCATGGTCGGGATGCGGCGGAAAAATCAGCAGAAACTGCGCGCAAGACTTTTGAAGAAGGAAAATTAGGCGAAGGGCTGCCGGATTTTAAAATAGAAAAATCCGAACTCGAAAAAGGCGTCACCGCTTTTGCACTTATTCATAGATCAGGCCTAGAATCCTCAACAAGTAAAGCAAGGCAGCTAATTCAAGGTAATGGTGCAAAAATCAACGATCAAAAAATCGAAAACGAAACTCAGCAAGTCACGCTAAAAGATTTGAACAGCGATGGCGTAATAAAACTCTCCGCCGGAAAAAAGAAGCACGTTATTGTGAAGCCGGTTTAGCGCCCTCACCAGAAGTTCCGCCACTCGTTGGTGAAGGAGCTTCAGGAGCGGCATTTTCCGCAGCCGGAGCAACATTCTTATCCTCCACCTTCGGCGCTTCCTTCTTATCATCAAATATATCAAACAAGCCGCGCAGGAATCCAGGAGTCAAAAGCGAAAGCGGATTCGTGCTAACGTCCGGGTTCCTATAACTGCCGGAAACCTTGTAATTAGCAGCTATGATGCCCTGCCCTTCACCACCGGCTAATACATCACCGATAACCGGCACAGTGGAAAGAAGCGAATTTACTGCATAGGCAGGAACGACGGTACCGGTGATGTTTATCTCTGATTTCTTTAAATCAGCAAATCCTTGTGCTGTGATGCCCAGTGAATCGCCGTAAGCTTTGGATTCTTTGATCTTCATTACATCATTTTCCTTGGAGAAATTCAGTGTCATTTTCTTAAACTTTATGCCAGCGCCATTCAAAACATCCAGTATGCCGGTAAATGATGCCAGGTTCACAATCTTCGCAAGCACCGGTCCTTTAACCACTGAATAATTGGTCATCACCAGAGTACCCTCGTTTATTGAATTATTGTGGTTGCGGCTGATATCAGAATTGATATCCAGCTTACCACCAACGATATGTGGAGAAACACCAAGGCCCTTTATAACTGCTCCTGCATTATCCGCGTGGATAGTCATTTTACCATCTTGCCCACCCGCACGTTTTAACTCATATAGAAACTCACCACCACTATCTTGGTGCGCGGTAAACCTGCCAGTTGCACAATATTCCGGCAGGCAGGAAATGCTGCCGTTCAGTCCTGATAAACTTTCCCCATCATCCAGCAATATTTTTTTTAAGGAGACGGAAATATCATAGGATGATTCGGATTTTTCCTCCGGTTCATTTCCATAATCAGCTATGATGGGCGCCAAATCCAGAACCTTTCCGGCAACTTCAACACGATATTTATTGCCAGAAACTAGAGCATATTCCAGGCTCATGTCGGTTTTACCGAAGGCTAAATCTTTCACATTAGCGGCAGTTAATTGGTAATCCTTACCAAATACCAAATCGCCTTCCCCGAGCAAATCACCAGTTAAATTAATTTTACCTTTCGCAGCTTTTTTATCTCCATCCAATACGAACTCAAGTTTTAAACCCTTGCCCTTCGCCTTTTCATATCCGTAACGTGGCAATGATATTGTGTTATCAGTTAAATCAGCCTTCACCTGGATATTCTGGCTATCACCAGAAACCAAGTTCAGACCGAGCGGAACATCACCAGTGAGAAATTGTAAATCGTCTCCGGTTATTCGGGCAATTTCTGATGCAGGAAACCGGCCCACCAGCTCTAATGTAGTAGAAGTTTTATCCCCTTTATATTTCTCCGAGTATTTAGCCGTCGCCTTCACACTATTTAACATCACATCGCCATCGGCCGTGAGCTCTTCCGGTGAATAGAAAACTTCAAGATTCCCGGCAGTAAGATCGGTGCCATCATATACGGCAGGAATGGCTATATCCCCCATTTTAGATTTCGCTGAAACTTTCACTTGCTCTGCTTTCAAATCTTTCAGCAGCGGCACATCTAGGGTAAATGTGGTATCAGCATGGCCAGCAGTGATTTTTATGACATGCGATTTTTCCTTATCATCCGCTGCCTGTAGAGCGATGAACTCGTTCAAATCCTCTGCTTTACCATCACTTTCACCCTCAATATGAATCGTTCCATTATCCACCGCAAGATCGGGGATAACGGCGGTTGCGTGGTGAATATCGGAATTTTCCAACCGGCCACTCTTCACTTCAATGTTCATGGTGTTGCCACCAAATCTCAGCAATCCGTTCACCGCCTGCAAATGCTTTAAGCGAGGACTATAATTGACTTCCATGTTCTCTATGGTGATTTCGGCATGAACATCATCCTCAGGCAATGCATTGGGAATAAGATCTCCTGGTTTTATATTAATTTCGGCAAAACCCTTAACCGCCTTACCTACTGATAAGCTATCCCGCACCCAGCTTTTTGCATCTTCCAAATCCTTCGTATCTGGCCATAGTGCAAGCAGTGCAGGAATATCAATATTCTCAAAATCCACCCTGCCTGCTATCTCCGCCTTTCCCATATCTGGATAATACACTCGGAGGTTATCAGAAGTGATTTTCACTCCATTTTCTCCACTAAAATCTAACCTTTTGACGGTGAACCTGGAAAAATCATCAGAAATCTTGAATGTAGCATATAATGCTGCCACCTGCACCGGACCAGGAATGATATTACCGTAACTTACCTCACCTGCCCTTTCACTTTGCATGGATAGATCAACAGATTGCAGTTTTAACTTGTCACCAAATATTATTGTAAACGTGCCACCCAGAGGTAGATCAATCTTATCAAAGCCATAATGTTTAGAAGAAATCTGTTCCAGCTCTGAAGGATTGATACCGTGGAATTCCCCTTCTACCCTGCTAATTTCTCCAAAATATCCCTTCGCTATTATATTTAGCGCCTTACCATTTACCTTTGCGTTTATCTGCGCCGCCAACTGCCTTCTCCCTTCATTATTTAAGAATCCAAAAGTAGCACTGTCGACTATTGCCAATTGCCGCATCGAATCACGATCAATTATTTCCGCCGAAGAAATTGTAATTTTCTTAAATGGTAGCGCCGTTAAGCCGGATAGAGCTTTTTCCCCTATTGTGATTTTCTTTTCTGTGGTTTTCGTCTCTGATACAACGCCCTCAGTATTTTCTGTGGCAGAAAGTATAACTACAGCATTTTCCATAGCTATCTGACTGAATTGCAGGTTTCCAAAAATTAATGGCAAAGGCGCGATTCCGAGCCGAATTTGCGGTATGGTTATTTCAATTTTCTCTGCCGGATCGATTATTTTTACATTGGATACAGTAACGGCCAAAGGCATATCAAAGCCGGACCAATGGACAACGCTATCAGCCCCTGAAACTCGTAGGTTTGCATCAAAATTTTGCACACTGCTTTCTATATAAGGCGATAGCAATGGCAATGAGTGCGGACTGGCGGTTAACCACCAAAAAAGCCCAACAAATCCAAGAAATATTAGCGCTATAATGAATAGCAGAACTTCAAGCGCCGTTTTAATTTTTTTATTCATGTTATAAAAATGTAATGTAAAATGCAGCAAATGTCACCCTTCGCAAATTTGCTAAATCATACCCATCTACCAAAATCTGCCACGCCAGAAACTGCTGATGATAAAATCGCACACTGGTTGGAATATCTTGCACGTAAATTCCCTGAGCTGATTGATTTTGCAAAAAGCCTAAATGAATCAGAATATGGCAAAAAACTACTACATGCGATATTCGGAAACAGCCCATACCTCACACAATTATTCATAAAAAATTCTGGCCTAGTAAAAAATATTGCCGAAAAAGGCTTTGATGAAACCTTTACCAAGTTTATCTCCGAAACCGGCCATGACCGGATATTCTTGAATATTGAAGAAATAATGGGATATTTGAGGCGGGCCAAAGCCGAGTGCTCACTGATTGTGGCGCTAGCTGATATAACTGAGTCCTGGAACTTAGAACGAATTACCCGTGCCTTAAGTGATTTTGCCGAGATTGCACTCAATAAGACAGTCGATTTCCTGCTTTCCCGGGCTGGTGGCTTCAATGAAATCACAATTCAAGACACTGCAAAACCTGGCAAGAACTCTGGGTTGATTATCATTGCGATGGGAAAATTGGGTGCTTATGAACTCAATTATTCGAGTGATATTGATCTGGTAATTTTTTTTGATAGTGAGAAAGTAAAATATACCGGTAATTATACCATCCAGCATTTTTTCACACGCCTAGCACAAGATTTGACACGGATTTTACATGAGCGCACCGAAGATGGTTATGTCTTCCGTGTTGATTTAAGGCTGCGCCCTGATCCGGCTTCAACACCGCCAGCAATGTCAGTTCGTGCCGCAGAAATTTATTATGAAAGTGTAGGCCAGAATTGGGAACGCGCAGCAATGATCAAGGCCAGGAGCATAGCTGGCGATATTCATGCTGGTGAAAAATTCTTACAATATTTAAGGCCCTATATCTGGCGGAAAAATCTGGATTTTGCAGCCATTGAAGACATACAATCAATCAAGCGCCAGATCGACAATAAACATAAGCGCGATGGTGGAAGCTTGCTTGGTTACAATATAAAGCTCGGCCATGGTGGTATCCGCGAGATTGAATTTTTTATTCAGACACAGCAGCTTATCTGGGGTGGTAGAGAGCCAGAACTTAGAATAAGCGGCACTTGTGAAGCGCTTCGCGCACTGGCAAAAATAAAAAAAATAGATCAACAAACCTGCGAAGATTTGATCTTAGCATATAGATTTTACCGTAAAATTGAACATCGGTTACAAATGGTGGATGATCATCAAACTCACACTCTTCCAGAAACGAAAGAAGATTTTACTAAATTCGCAATTTTCATGGGCTATGAAAATGCGACAGATTTTGAGCAGAAATTAGCTTCTACACTTGCCAATGTTCAAGGACATTATGCCAGGCTTTACGCCAAATCACCATCACTTGCCAGTGCCGAAAGTGCAAGCGCCGGCAGCTTGGTTTTCACCGGCACTGAAAATGATCCGGAAACGCTCGATACTATAGAACATCTTGGATTTAAAGACCCAGTGATTGTCTCAGAAACTATTCGTGGCTGGCACTATGGACGCAGGAAAGTAACCAGCAGTAAAAAAGCGCGGGAATTGCTGACTGAGTTGGTACCAGCTATTCTTGCCGCCCTAGCACAAACTATAAATCCTGATAGCGCATTCGCTAAATTCGATGAACTTTTATCGCGTCTACCCGATGGCGTGCAGATTTTTTCGCTCTTCCACTCAAATCCAGAATTACTGGAACTAATCGCGGAAATCATGGGACGTTACCCCTATTTGGCAGAAAAGCTCAGCCGCAATCCAGCACTGCTTGATTATGTTCTTTCGCCAGAATTCTATCTCGATATGCCAGATAGAGAACAACTTAAGGAAAAGTTAATAGAAAATCTGAAGCACGCTCGTGATTATCAAGATGCACTAGATATCACCCGCCGCTGGACAAAAGACCGGCAATTCCGCCTTGGTGTGCAATTATTGAAAAATCAGATTACGCCGGCACTGGCAGCCTCACACTTATCTAATATAGCCGACACAGCGCTTTCCCTGCTGCTTGAACACACAACTCAAGATTTTGCAGAAAAACATGGTGTCATAAAAGCTAGTGAATTTGCCATAGTTGCCATGGGAAAATTGGGTGGCCAAGAATTAACCTTTGGCTCTGATCTTGATCTGGTATTTATCTATGATGCTCCAAACGATGAAGCAGTATCCAATGGTGTGGCACCACTCTCAGTGGCTGAATATTTTTTAAGGCTTTCCCGCCGTTTCATTGCCGCCATCACTTCGTTAACCGCCGAGGGGAAACTATATGAAATCGATGTGCGGCTTAGGCCTTCCGGACAAGATGGTCCAGTTGCCTCATCACTAAAAGCCTTCGATTTATATTATGAAAGCTCGGCCTGGATATGGGAATATATGGCACTCACCCGCGCTCGCGTTATTGCTGGGCCGGAATCGCTAGCACGAAAAATCCGGCAGGTGGTTACAAACAAGATTTGTAAGGAACGTAATCCAGCAGAATTGGCTGTGGAAATTGATGAAATGCGAGAAAAAATCGCAAACCAGCACGGTAGTGACAGTCCATTCGAGGTGAAATATGCGGCAGGTGGATTGATCGATCTCGAATTCATTCTGCAATATATACAACTTGCCCATTCGCATGAGTATCCAGAATTGGTTGAGGGAAATATCCGATTTGCAATAGATAAATTAGAAGCCCGCAACCTGCTGTCGCACGAAGCCATTGCTAGCCTAAAAGATGCCGCTGAAGTTTTACTCAATACCCAATGCATCCTGCGGCTTATTGGTAGTGAAACACCAAACGAGGAGGATATGACACCAGCCATGAAAAAAATCCTTCCTACTGCGCTTCCAAAGGAATCTGAAGGCGATGATGATGCAAAGTTCCTGAGCTTCAAGAAAAGGCTTGTTGACGATGAAAAAAACGTGCAGAACATTTATCAGGAAGCAATTTATAAAAGGAGGGCATCATGAACAACACTGCACCCAATCCCACACCACCGCTAAAAGTTGGTGACTATGCGCCAGATTTCAGTGCTCCAACCGACGGCGGCGGAAATTTTTCCCTATCTTCATATCGCGGCAAGAAAAACATTGTGATTTATTTCTACCCGAAGGACGATACCCCTGGCTGCACTATTGAGGGCAAGGAATTCAGCAGCACCCTACCGGAATTTCAGGAATTGGATACAATAGTAATAGGTATTTCCAAGGATGACACTGCCAGCCATGACAAATTCAAGGAAAAGCATTGTCTCACCATTCCACTCGCCTATGACGAAACTGGTACCATCTGCGAGGCTTATGATTGCTGGGTAGAAAAAAGCATGTACGGAAAGAAATATATGGGCATACAGCGCTCGACATTCCTGGTGGATAAAAAGGGAGTTATCCGCAAGATATGGCAGGTTGTCAAAGTTGAGGGACATGTGAAGGAAGTGCTGAAAGAGACGGAAAAGCTTTAATTTATAGTGATGTTAGCAGCGTCAAATGCCGATTCATGACTTTTGAATTTAATATCCCAAAGCCCATTGACGCTCATGTGCACTTGCGGGATGGCGCTATTTTAACTCAAGTCGCGCCACTCACTGCCCGGCAGTTTTCCTATGCCATAGTAATGCCTAACCTGGTCCCTCCTATCCTCACCACCGAGGATGCTATGGCTTACCAAAAAAGAGTTTCGGCTGCGGTAAAATCCCTGGATTTCACTCCCGTGATGACACTTTATATGACGGACGATACACCACTATCGGAAGTAAAAAAGGCCAAGGATGCAGGCGTTATAGGAATCAAACTTTACCCAGAAAATGCAACAACTAATTCCGAGTTTGGTGTAACTAATATCAAAAAAACCTACCCACTGTTGGCGGAAATGGAAAAGCAAGGACTGCCAGTTTTGATCCATGGTGAAGTCACCGATCCAAATGTAGATATATTCGACCGCGAGGCAATATTTATTGAAACGATATTGGTAGATATTATTAAAAATTTTCCAGCTCTTAAAATCTCACTTGAGCATCTGACTACAAAGCAAGCGGTGGATTTTATCTTAGAGCAGAAGAATGCTTTCGCCAGCATCACCGCACATCATCTACTTTATAACCGTAATGAGATTTTCAAAGGCGGAATTAGACCTCATTGGTATTGCCTACCGGTGCTTAAACGCGAGGAGCATAGGAAAACGTTGGTGAAAGCTGCAACTGGTAGCAGCAAAAAGTTTTACGCTGGAACCGATAGCGCTCCGCATCTTCGTGCTAATAAAGAATCCGCCTGTGGTTGTGCCGGATGCTTCACAGCAGCTAATGCCATTGAACTTTACGCTATGGCTTTTGATGAGTGGGCATTTGATAACAACCAAAAATTCCCACAAGCAAGATTCTCGGATTTTATGTATAACAACGCATTGGAGTTTTATAACCTTCAGCCAGTCAAATCCCAAATTACCCTAAGAAAATCAGTACAAACAGTGGAAGATGCAATTGGTGATATTGTGCCATTATTGGCAGGACAAAAACTTCCTTGGCAGGTAGTTTATTAGATATTATTTACCACTCAACTTGAAATAATAATAATATACACTAAATGCTTACAGGAATTTTTTACTAAGGCACCAATGAAAACAAGAATAATCGCTATAATAATTTTACTCACAGGCTTATCGCCTAGCCTTGCCATGGCTATAGATTTGCAGGATAGCATGGTTGCCGCATACCAATATAACAACCAACTAAAAGCTCAGCAGAGCGATCTTCTTTCCAGCCAGGAACAAATTCCCGAGGCCTATGCCGGTTTTATGCCCCAGGCCGGCTTCTCAGGTGATGTAAAAAGGGGTGGTTCCTATAATCTGCTAACCCAAGGGATCGGCTCCGGGACTCTGTACCACAGTGATAACTCCCGTGATCTCATAGTGACACAACCACTTTTCGATGGTGGTGGAACGATAGCGCAGGTCAAACACGCCTATAATGACGTCGCCTCTGCCACCTCGAACTTGCAGGTAGTCGAGGGCCAAGTTTTACTGAATGCAATAACCGCACATATGGAAGTAGTACGCACTGTTGAAATACTTGATTTAAGCCGGGAGAATGAAGAGGTTTTGAAAGAACAACTTGATTCTTCACAGCAGCGATTCAAGCTTGGCGAGGCCACAAAAACTGACGTATCACAATCGGAAGCACGTTATTCCCGGGCCATTTCTGACCGGACAAAAGCCGAAGGCGATCTCGCTGCGGCAATAGCTAACTACAAGAATTATACCGGTCGTGCTGGTGATAAATCCATAGACGATGCAGCTGGGTTCATCAAGCCACAGGTAGCTGGGATAAAACTGCCGGATACAGTGGATCAAGCTCTAGATCTCTCTTTCAAAAATAATCCTTCGCTCACCGCACAAATATATCAGGAAAAGGCGAGCGAAAACCAAATCTCAGTCGCTTATGCTAATCTTTCTCCCAGCCTTTCCTTACGCGGAGTCTTGGCACGGGAAACTGATAGCTATAGCGTAGCGGATATACATGATAACGAAAGCACAGTGGAAGTTGATCTGAACTTCCCTTTATATCAAGGAGGTGCCGAATATGCGCGAATTCGGGCAGCAAAAAAAGACAGGGATGCTAACAAATTCCTAGTTGAACAGCGCAAAGATAATCTCCGCGCCAATGTCACAAAATCATGGGAAGATACATTAACTGCACGCGCCTCAATAAAATCCTATAGCGATGCAGTGAAAGCAGCAAAGGTGGCGCTGGATGGCGTCAGGAAAGAGCAGGCAGTTGGCGCGCGTACCGTACTTGATGTTCTGAATGCTGAACAGGAATTGTTCCAGGAAAAAATAAATCTGGCAACTGCTGAACGCGACGAAGTTGTTGCGGTTTACAGCCTCAAATTTTATATTGGGGAATTGACGGCGAAAGCATTAAGCCTGCCAGTTAAAGTTTTCAATACGGAAACTGCCTTAAAAAGAACCCAGTTCAAGATGATCGGGTTTTAGGCATTTGTAGTAAATAATGCTGCATTGCAGCATATAAGTTCCCTTGTAAACCCGCTGTAATCCTATATATTCCAGCATATTTTTATTATTGCCAAACCAGCTTTACAGGCCTTATAATTACAATATATGAAACCGGAACTTCATAGTATAGAGAGTCCCAAAATTGGGCTGCCCCTCAAAAAAAATGCACGCACAGCGAAGGCAAATGGTCATCAGACATTAGAAAATGGCCACGCTGTATTATCCAAAAAAGAAATGCTCTCGGCATATGAGGAAATGCTCCTTATTCGTCGGTTTGAAGAAAAAGCTGGGCAGCTTTACGGCATGGGGAAAATTGGCGGCTTCTGCCATCTATATATCGGCCAGGAAGCCGTGGCCATCGGCATGAAATTGGCGATCACCAAGGATGATGCCGTTATCACCACCTATCGTGACCACGGCCTAATGCTTTCCACCGGTAGTGATCCAAAATTCATCATGGCAGAATTAATGGGTAAGGCTACTGGCTGCTCAAAAGGCAAGGGCGGCTCAATGCATATGTTCGATGTACCGCACAATTTTTACGGTGGGCACGGCATTGTCGGTGCTTCAGTACCAATCGGAACCGGAGTTGCTTTTGCTTATAAGTATCGTGGCGAAAATCGCCTATGCCTTAGTTATTTTGGCGATGGCGCAGCGAATCAGGGCCAGGTTTATGAATCTTTTAACATGGCAGCTTTGTGGAAATTACCGGTGATTTTCATCATCGAAAACAACGAATATGCGATGGGAACTTCTGTTGTACGCTCCTCCGCCACCACCGAATTATTCCGCCGCGGTGAGGCCTTCGGCATTCCGGGTGTACAGGTAAACGGCATGGATATATTCGCAGTGAAAAAAGCTGGTGATGAAGCAGTAGCGCATGTGCGCTCAGGAAAAGGGCCAATAATTTTAGAAATGAAAACCTATAGATACCGTGGGCATTCAATGTCTGATCCGGCAAAATATCGCAGTAAAGAAGAAGTTATGGAATACCGTGAACACCGCGACCCAATTGATGGGCTTAAAAATTATCTGGTGAAAAATAGCATTGCGAATGAAGAGAATTTAAAGGAAATCGACAAAAAAATCCGCGACAAAATCCAGGAAGCTGTTGATTTCGCAGAATCCTCCCCAGAGCCAGATGAAACGGAATTGTGGACGGATATTTATACTGAATGATCTTAGCCGATCTTATAAGCGTATAATAGCTACATTGAGGGATTGATTTTTTCTCCGAGCGAAAATCTAACCACCACTTTCAATCCCGGCTTATTATCATGAAACCACAACTCGCCCTTATGCAGTTTCACCACCGCATCAACAAGGCTTAAGCCTAGGCCAGAACCAGGCGTAGTGCGGGAAACTTCCAGCCGGAAAAACCGCTGCTTCACTTTTTCGTGATATTCCTCTGGTATTCCCGGCCCCGCGTCTTCAACCGAAAATTCTGCCATGCCATCTGCAACTTTTCCATATACGGTGATACTGCTGTTTCGGCTGCTATATTTCACTGCATTATCTAACAAATTAGCGAAAGCCTGTGCCAACAAATGCTTATCGCCGAAAATATGGATTGGCGCAGGAATATTTGCCGTAAGCCGGATGTTTTTTGCCTCCGCTAGCGGATAATATAAATCCACCACCGCCTGCACCGTTTCGGATAAATCAAAATCGGTAAAATGTTCAATGCCCGCACCAGCCTCAGCCTGAGAAATTCTTAAAATCGCATTAAAAGTATTTATCAGCGAATCGATTTCACCGATGGCACCTTTCATATCCTTCGGCACATCGATTACTTCCTTTGTATTTGCAATCATCTCCAGCCGATTGCGCAAGCGGTTCAGAGGGCTGCGTAAATCATGCGCAATATTATGCGAAACCTCACGAATTCCCTCAATCAGCCCGTTTATCCAGTTCAGCATAGTGTTGAAATTATTGGCCAGCACATCGAATTCGTCGCCAGAGCCGGAAACCGGAACACGCTCTTTCACATCACCATTTATTACCCGTTTGCATACCTGATTCACTAGTTCCAGCCTTCTGGCTATGGATTGGGTTAGGATTATCCCGCCAAAGGCTGCAAGCAGGAATATCAGCACTAAACTCAAGCTAAAAACATCGGTCAGGATTTTTCGTAAATCTTCAAAGCGCTTGAGGCTGAAGCCAACCAAATAGCTATAGCCGCCGGGGAATGTTCCGGCTCTCGCCAATACCATCATCTGTTCACGCTCACCATTTTCAGGCTCGATATAGAAATTTATCCATTTGCCGTCTTTGTCTATATCGCGCGGCCAGCGATCTAAATTACCAGAGACGATATTGCCATCATGGTCGGTAAGCAGATAAATCGAGGTACCTTCCACGTCCTGCTCGATCATGTGATTGAAGACGTAAACGGTTTTATCAATACCGCCTTTTTTGAAAGTATCTTGGAGTTCGGCAACCTGGATGTTGACGTTCACCTTGGTCTGGCGCTCAAGTTCCTTTAAGGTAACGAAATAGATAAAAACCATCAGCGCCGCCACTGAAAAACTGAACAGCGCCATGTATAGAAGCGTGAATCGGAAGGCTGATGAGCGGGTGAATTTTTTGACGTTCATTATTTTAGGGATTTTTCGAAATTTTTATGCAGTTACCATATCCTCAATTATAAATTCGATTTTTTTACTACCTTTCCATTCGTTCTGGCGGATTTGGCCGATCAAACCAATTGGCTTATGAACATCCTGCAACAAATGCCGCCCTAGTGGGGTTTCGAGTTTTCTGAAAGCCATAGCTTTCAATGACGTCCGAGACTGCCCAGGAAATGCATCGGTGATGATGCAGCGCAGATGATTTGCACCTACTATTTGGCTTTTCACAATCTGTATATCTTTCAGCAAAAACAAAGGCTCCGGATTACCGCTGCCAAATGGCGCCATGCGACTTAGTGTCTCTATAAAATCGGCATTGATACCGGAAATTGTTATCGCACCATCCAAAAACATTTGTACATTTTGCAGTTTTTCTTCAATTCTCTTTCCCAACCTCTCATGCAGAAATGCTATCAATTCTGGAATTTGATTCTCTTCCAGAGTAAAACCTGCCGCCATCGCATGCCCACCACCGGTTTTTATTATTCCGGCCATTTTTGCCGCTGCTATAGCAGCACCCATATCAACACCTGGAATAGAGCGCGCAGAAGCCTTGCCATGACCGTTTTCCAGCGAAATCACTGCTACTGGTTTCTTATAGCTATCCTTGATGCGGCTGCAAATAATCCCGATCACTCCTTGATGCCAGCCCTCCGATGCCAATACTATCACTGGTTGGTCTTTTTTCGCCTCAGCCTGAATAATTGCCTCCTCCAGCATTACCGCTTCCAGCGCCCGCCGTTCGGTATTTAGCCGATTCAGCTCTTCTGCAGCTTTCAGCACCTCTTCCGCATTATCGCTGGATAGCAGGATCGCACCGAGTTCCGCTTTTCCAACTCGGCCTCCAGCATTTATCCTGGGTCCAAGGATGAATCCGGCGTGATATGCCGTCGGTTTTTCGGTAATCGCAGCTATGTCGGATAATGCAGCAAGCCCAGGATTTTTACGTTGGCCGATGATTTTTAACCCTTGCGAAACGAAGGCACGGTTAATGCCGGTTAGTGGCACGACATCACAAATAGTGCCAAGCGCCACCAAATCAAGAATATCTAATAAGTTTGGCTCCTGTCTTTCCTTAAACCAACCGGATTTTCTAAGCTCCCGGTTGATCGCCACCGCCAGGACGAAGCACATACCAACCGCTGCCATGTGCCGAATTTTAGTTTTCTCATCTAGCCGGTTAGGATTCACCAGTGCACATATTTCTGGATTTTTATCGGCTCCAATATGGTGGTCTATGACGATGATATCGAGACCACTCCGCCCCGCTTCCTCAAAAATTTCCGCCGCTGCCGTTCCGCAATCAACAGTTACTACTATATCAGCGCCTTTTTTCCGCAAATCCAGCAAGGCATTTATATTGGGACCATAACCCTCCGTGATACGATCCGGGATATAGATGGAAACTTCGGTTCCAACCATGCGAAAAAATCTTTTCAGCAGCGCCGACGATGTTGCACCATCCACATCGTAATCGCCGAAGATAACAATTTTTTCGCTCTTGGTGATAGCTAAAGCCAACCGCGCCGCGGCCTTATCCATATCCATGAATTCAGACGGATCGGGCAGCGAATTTTTGATCGAGGGAGAGAGGAAATTTTCTGCCTCAGCAAGGCTGATGTGCCGGCGCACCATAAGCTCAGCGATAGTGGAGTGGATGTCAAGTTTCTGTATTAGTACCGACGCGAGCAATTCATCATGCGTTGGCAAAACCCATTTATTCCCTGAAACCGAAATAGGAATACCGGAAATATCTTCCGCTATGTCGCCATCTTTCTCAAGAATGGCTTCCATATATCTTACGCTTTCCTGGTAAAATTATGCTCTGCCGTAATAGTACGGATGGTGCCAGTTTCTGAGCGCATGACGATTGAATGCGTCACCGCACCGCCAGGAAAATAACGCACACCATCTAGCATCGAACCACTGGTGACACCGGTAGCCGCGAACATAACATTACCTTTAGCCATTTCTTCGGTTGAATATTTCCGGTTCAAATCCTTTATTCCCATACGCCGCGCGCGTTCTTTTTGATCTTCGTCATCGCCGAATAATAACCGGCCGATGATTTGCCCACCGGTGCAGCGCAAAGCCGCCGCTGCTAGCACTCCCTCTGGCGCACCGCCGATGCCCATATATATATCGACCCCGGTATTATGCCGCGCGGTTGCGATAACGCCTGCCACGTCGCCGTCATTTATTAATTGGATGCGCGCTCCCGCCTCGCGCACTTCCGCGATCAATTCCTCATGCCGAGGACGATTCAATATTACTGCGACTAAATCCCGCACTTCGCATTTCTTCGCCTTCGCGAGATTTGCTAAATTCCTCTGCGGCTTCTCATCAAGATCAACCAAGTTTAATGGGAGGTTCGCGCCGATGGCGATTTTATCCATATAAACATCCGGCGCATGCAGGAACCCACCGCGTGAAGCCATGGCAACAACTGCGAGCGCATTTTGCCCGCCAGTAGCGCAGATCGTGGTGCCTTCCAATGGATCAAGCGCTATATCAATTTCCGGGCCATTGCCGTTGCCGACTTTTTCCCCAATATAGAGCATGGGCGCCTTATCGCGCTCACCCTCGCCAATCACCACTGTACCATCGATTTCCAAACTATTTAAAGTACGGCGCATGGCATCAACAGCAGCTTGGTCAGCTGCCTTCTCATCGCCCAATCCCATCCATTTTGATGCAGCAAGCGCAGCAGATTCCGTAACCCGTGCAGCTTCAAGTGCGAAGTTGCGGCCAAGAGTGTAGACAGCAGGTTGTTCTTTTGGTTTTAACATACAGTTTCCTAAAAGTGGTGAATGGCAGGTGATGGATGGTGGATAAAATTATCAATCCACAGTGCACCATCAACTATCCACCCATCTTCATATTTCCTCAATCCTTATCATATGCGGTGGCTC
>Ga0206851_1011_pt1 | contig 74366 bp, 62 predicted proteins | sample Alteio_BWOrgCont_13_FD_152904 | JGI IMG/M metagenome (GOLD analysis project Ga0206851, IMG submission 152904) | Enriched cells from forest soil in Barre Woods Harvard Forest LTER site, Petersham, Massachusetts, United States -... | ecosystem: Environmental > Terrestrial > Soil > Temperate forest >... | reverse complement strand
AATCCATGTACGCCCCGATGGAATTGCTCGGTAAACAGCAGGAAGATCTGGGACGCCAGCAGGAAATCCTCGGCAAACAGCAGGAGGCCCTGGGCCGCCACCAGGAATATGACGTCACCATCCGCCTCCCCGACCTCTCCAAAGAATTGGCCGAACTCGACGCAGCCGCCGCCAGCGCGAAGGTCGCGCAGGTTCAGATCGACACCAAACAGATCGCTGACATCGAAGCGAAAATCAAACTCGATCAGGACCAGTTGCTGACTCCGGAAAAAATGGCGGAGTTGCAGGAGAAGCTCGCAAAAATTCAACAGGAGTGGACCCCGGAGAAAATAGCGGACCTTCAGGAGAAGGTTGCGAACATCCAGGCGCGCATCGGCGAACTCCAGGGCGAGGCCGGCGAAAAGCAGGGTCTCCTCGGCGAACAACAGGGCAAGCTTGGCGAAGAACAAGGCAAGCTCGGCGAGAAGCAAGGCCTGCTCGGCGAACAGGAAGGCAAACTGGCGGAAGACTTAGACCGTCAGGTCCACACCATCATTCAGCAAACCCTGCAGGACGGCAAAGCCAAACCAGTTCAATAGCGCTCGAAGCCCGCGCAGCGAACGTCTACACCGTACCCCCTACCCGCTACACCCTGTTGAGCGCAGCACACCGCGCTGCGCTCAACTGCTAAACTCAATCTCGGAATGCCCCTAGCCATCGACTCAGCAACCGCGGGATTGGCCTACCTGCTCGGCTCCATCCCCTTTGGCTATTTGCTGGTCCGCATCTTCCGCCACGAAGACATCCGCCACTCCGGCAGCGGCAACATCGGCGCTACCAACGTCATGCGCTCCGGCGGCAAAGGCCTCGGCGCCGTCACTTTTCTTCTCGACGTCCTCAAGGGCCTGTGTGCCGTACTCCTCTGCGGCTGGATCGCCGCGCGTATGGGCGCATCCCCGCTCGTCCGCACCAACGCTACCGCCCTTGCCGCCCTCTGCGCCATCCTTGGCCACGTCTACACCGTCTGGCTCGGCTTCAAAGGAGGCAAAGGAGTCGCGACCGCTTTCGGCGTCTTCCTCGCGCTCGCTCCCTGGGCCGCTCTCGCCGGACTCGGCCTCTTCGCCCTCGTCTTCGCCGCTTCGCGTTATGTCTCGCTGGCCTCCATCGTTTCGGCCGCAGCATTTCCAGTGCTGGCGCTGCTGCTACCTCACGGACTCCGCACTCCCTGGTCCACATCCGTGCTCTTTCTCGTGCCTCTCATCGTGATCGCTAAACACCGCCAGAACATCGCACGCCTGATCAGCGGCACGGAATACCGCTTCGGCAAGACAAGGACCAATCCCGCATGAGTCGTATCGCCATCATGGGAAGTGGAGCCTGGGGAACTGCGCTGGCCATCAGTCTCGCCCGTCGCGGCGGTCATCAGGTCGCGCTCTGGTCCTTCGCCACCGACGTCGCTGAAACCATGCGCACCCAGCGCGAGAACACCACGTTTCTCCCCGGCTTTCAGCTTCCCGAATCCATCGTCGTCACCGACAACGCGGCGGAAGCGCTCACCGGCGCCGAGATCATCGTCAGCGTCACGCCATCCCAATTCGCTCGCGCGTCTTTCAAAGGTTTTCTGCCTCATCTGCACGCGGAGCAACTCCTCGTCAGCGCCACCAAGGGCATTGAGGACGAATCTTGCCTCCGTATGACTCAGGTCATCGGCGAAGTCCTTGCCACCCGCGGACTGCATCTCGCCTGCGGCGTCCTCAGTGGCCCGTCCTTTGCCCAGGAAGTCGCCGCCGGAGCGCCCACTGCCATCACCATCGCCTCTGCCAGCCCCGACCTCGCCGCCCGCGTCCAGCGCGAGTTCTCCTCGAACTCCCTCCGCCTCTATACCAACGACGACGTCATCGGCGTTGAGCTGGGCGGGTCCATCAAGAACGTCATCGCCATCGCCGCCGGTATCGTCTCCGGGCTCGGCCTTGGATTCAACAGCAACGCCGCCCTCATCACCCGCGGCATCGCGGAAATGACCCGCCTCGCCGTCGCCTGCGGCGGTCGCCGGGAAACCCTCGCCGGCCTTTCCGGCATGGGCGATCTCGTCCTCACCTGTACCGGTTCGCTCTCCCGCAATCGCAGTGTTGGCATGGAGCTCGGCCGCGGCCGTGGCCTCGAGGAGATCCTCGCCGGCCTCGAAGGCAAAGTCGCGGAAGGCGTTCGCACCACCTCCGCCGCCCTGGGCCTGGCTCGCAAACATGGCGTCGAAATGCCCATCGCCGAGCAGATGGAAGCCATTTTGATGCACGGCAAATCGCCCCAGACGGCCATCGAGGAGCTCATGCTCCGGCCCGGGCGCGACGAGTAGGCTGGGGGATCCTTTCCAATGACGAGATTTCCACCGCATACCATCGTGCGTAACTACAGTAATATCCTTCCGATACCCCAATCGGACATATCCGTACAACCTTCGTGTGACGCCAGGACCGCCCCAGACTTCGTAAACTGGGCGGGAAAGGCTCCGCGGCCCCGTACGACCCTGGAGAACTGACTAAATGCAGGACTCCCAACGCCCCGTCGCACGGCCCACCCCTTCATCAGGGATCCCAAGACTGCGCCAGCGCGTCTTTTTTCGCTTCGTCCTTGTCTTCAGCGGCATTGTTGTCCTTGCTGTTGCCTCGGTTTTGCTGGTTCTGCAACTGACACAATCCATTCTCATTCTGAGCGTTGTCGGCTGTGCCGTTGGCTTCGGGCTATCGTGGTTCGCCGCGTCCGTCTGGAGCAGCCGCTTCGAAAGAAACTTCAACGAACTCGTTGAGGTCATCGAATCCGGCTCGCCTCTCCGCGGCCAGGAACTCGCGCGCCAAACTTCCGACAAACTCTTCGCGGAAATCATCGTCTCCTGGCAAACCGCCGTTAAAAACCTCCAGGACGGCTGGCAGGCGAAACACGAAGAAGCGCGTCGCGCTTATGAAACGCTCGCGGAATTGATTCGCATGATGGCGAAGGCCGTCGACGAGCGCGCCGCCTACCTGCGCGGACATTCCGAACGCGTGGCCCGCTATTCCGCCGCCATCGCGCGCAAGCTCGGCCTCGACGAAGAAAAAGTCGAGTCCATCCGCCTCTCCGGCCTCCTCCACGACATCGGCACGCTCGGCATCGAAGACTATCTCGTCATGAAAGATTCGCCGCTCGCGCCTGAAGAATTCGAGATCGTCAAAGCCCACACCGTCAAAGGCGCGGCCATTCTCCGTCCCATCGAGATGCTCCACGACCTCATTCCCGGCATCGAACTGCATCACGAATCGCTCGACGGTACCGGCTATCCCTACGGCTTGAAGGGCGATCAAATTCCGCTGATGGCGCGCATCATCGCCGTGGCCGACTCCTTCGACGCTATGACCACGCCGCGTCCCTATCAGGCTGCGATGAATCCCGAATACGTACTCGAAGTCATGAAGAGACTTTCCGGGGCGCGTTATGACTCCGCTGTCGTTGACGCGCTCACCGCCCTGGTACGCAGTGGCGCACTGGAGGTTAAGAAACTGAGAGTTCCGGTCTCGTTCCGTATGAGAAGGCCCACCGCCGAAGTGGTGTAGCCCGCGGCGGGGATCAACTGCATCCCCTCCTTTCGTTACACTCGAAGTAGTTGTGGTGAGGTCTCTTCTTCATGATTCAAACGTTGTTCGGCAGCCTGAACGAACAGCAGGAGCCGGAAAAGAAAAATCTGTTCGAGCGCATGCGGCAGGCAGTCTCCCGTACGCGCGACAGTTTAGGCGAGCGCATCGACGGAGTTCTCGCCATCGGTCGGTCTGTCGATGAGGCGGCGCTCGAAGAGTTGGAGATGAGCCTGATCGCCGCGGATATTGGCGTGACTACCGCGGCGGAAATTGCGAATAACCTGCGGGAACGGGCCAAACGCCAGCAAATCCGCGATGGCGCGGAACTGAAAGACCTGCTGAAGGAGCAACTGCAGTCCATGCTCGACGAGAATGTGCGACCAGCAAAGCCCGTCCGTACGCCGCCTGAAGTCATTATGATGGTCGGCGTTAACGGCACAGGGAAGACGACAACCAGCGGCAAGCTGGCTGCGTTCTACCGCGCACAGGGCAAGACCGCTCTCCTCTGCGCAGCCGACACCTTTCGCGCTGCGGCCATCGAGCAGTTGGAAGTCTGGGGCCAGCGCAGCGGCGTCGAGATGATCAAATCGCGCCAGGGCGGCGATCCTTCCGCCGTCCTCTTCGACGCATTGACCGCTGCAAAAAATCGCCACAACGATGTCGTCATCGTCGATACCGCCGGTCGTCTGCATACCAAAACCGGCCTCATGGCCGAACTGGACAAGATGCGGCGCACCGCGCAGCGCATCATTCCCGATGCGCCTCATGAAGTTCTGCTCGTGCTCGATGCCACTACCGGCCAGAACGGATTGCAGCAGGCGCGCCTGTTTACTGAATCAGCCGGCGTCACCGGCATTGTGTTAACCAAATTGGATGGAACCGCGAAGGGCGGCATTGCCGTTGCTATCGCGCGCGAAATGAAGTTGCCGGTTCTTTTTGTTGGTGTGGGCGAAGCACTTGAAGATCTTTTGCCCTTTGACAGTTCTGCTTTTGTGAATTCGCTGCTGGCAGCTTAGCGCGCTGCTTTCGCAGTTGTGGGGTCCTGGTGAAGAGAACGACTGAACACGCAGCGCCGCTTGAAGAATGGATGAAGGAAGCGATCGGCCTGGCGCGCCGCTCCCTGGGTTTCGCTTCTCCCAATCCCGCTGTCGGCTGCGTCCTTGTGCGCGATGGTTCCGTTGTCGGCCGAGGCTTCCACGGCTACGACTGGCTCGAGCACGCTGAAGTCAGCGCGCTGAAAAATGCCGGTAAACTCGCCCGCGGTTCCACCGCTTACGTCACCCTCGAACCCTGCTGCACCACCGGCCGCACTGGTCCCTGCACCAAAGCCCTCACGGATGCCGGCGTCTCCCGTGTCGTCGTCGCCACCGTCGATCCCAACCCGGATGTGAACGGGAAGGGAATTGAGCAGCTGCGCGCTGCCGGCGTCGATGTCGTCACCGGCATGATGGAGGCCGAGGCTCGCCAGATCAACGACGGCTTCGCTCGCCACATCCGCACCGGGTTTCCCTTCGTCACCCTCAAATCCGCCGTCTCCCTCGATGGCCGCATCGCTCCCGCGCCCGGAACTGCCCCGCCCGGAGCGCCTGTCTATCTCACTGGCGAAAAGACGCGCGCAGAAGTCCATCGCATGCGCCACGGCGTCGACGCCGTCATTACCGGCATCAACACGGTCCTCCAGGACGATCCGCTCTTCACCGACCGCTCTGAACTTCCGCGCCGCCGTCCGCTTCTTCGCGTCGTCCTTGACTCAGCCCTGCGCATCCCTCTCGATGCCAAGCTCGTCCGCACCGCGAAGGAAGACGTCGTCATCTTCTGCTCCGTCGCGCCCACTGAGCATCAGAGGGCGCTGGAAGCTATGGGCCTCCGCATCGAACGCGTCGATCCTGAAACCGCGGGTCCGAGTGCCCCTGCGCGTCGCGTGGGCGATCCCATCCGCCGCGCTGGAGTCTCTCTCACCCAGGTCCTCAAACGCCTCGGCGAACTCGACGTCCTCTCCGTCATGCTCGAATCCGGTGCGCAGCTCAACGGCTCTGCCCTCACTGGCAAACACGTCGACAAGCTCACCCTCTTCTATGCTCCCGTGTTTCTCGGCCCCGGCGCTGTCCCGCTCATGCAGGAAACCATCACCGGTCCCGTGCTCGCCTCCCAACCCATCATCGAAGTCATCGGCAACGACGTCCGCATCGATGCCTATCTCCGCGATCCTTGGGTGTAAGGCTCCCTGGGCGTAATCTGAACACATGTTCACCGGGATCATCGAAGCCACCGGGACCATCGTTCGCCTCGAGCCGCGCCCCGGCACCACGCGCATTACCGTCTCCGCTCCGGCCTTCGCCCACCGCCTTCGCGTCGGCGACAGCATGGCCGTGAGCGGAACCTGTCTCACCGCCCTCGCGCCCATCCCCCTCGACACCGAGCCGCCGCTTTTCTACGCCGATCTCGCCGAAGAAACCCTGGACCGCACCTCGCTCGGCCGTCTCCAGCCCGGCTCCATCGTGAATCTCGAACTCCCCACCGCAGCCGGCGCCCCGCTCGGCGGCCATATTGTCCAGGGTCACGTCGACGGCCGCGGCGAGTTCCTTAGCCTCGAACCTGTCCATCCCGATGCCGATCCCGCCGCAACCGACTGGTGGCTCCGCGTCCGCATTCCAGAAAACACCCGCCGCTACATGGTAGAAAAAGGCTCCATCGCCGTCGAAGGCATCAGCCTCACCATCGCTTCGTGGGACGGGGAAGTCGTGGGCATTGCCATCCTCCCTCACACCCGCAACGTCACCAACCTCCACGCCCTCCAACCCGGCGATCCCGTAAATATCGAACCCGACGTGATGATCAAACTGGCGTTGGAGCAATCCCGGAAGTCCGAGTCAACCTTTGAACTAACACTTGAATACTTGGCAGCTAACGGTTATTAAACCAAGGCTTGCTGGCGTCAGACGAAACACCGGGTGCCCATGTCCCTGGGGCTGGGGACGTGGGAGAGCGCGAAGCGCTCCGCTTTTTCCTGATTCCCGACTCCTGATTCCTGACTATCCAATAACTGTCTCGTGACAGCGAAGATTCACAGCTCCCCCCATCGGCATTAACCCAGCGTTGAATCACGCTGGATAGACTTGCGCCCAGTCTGTAAAGCGCCTGCAAGTTGCGCTATCCAAAACGAGACAAACCAACGAAGGAGGACTCATGAGAAAGCTTCTCGTCGTGCTCGTGTGTACTTTTCTGACTTCCGGCTGGGTTTTGTGTCAGCCAGCCCTCGGTCAAACCGATCCTGGTGACGATGCGCATCCCCCTCAGGCGGCCTCCGACCGGAATCACGATCCCCACTCCCATGTCGTTCCCATCGGCGCCATCGGCGTTCCCGGAACGTCGGCCGCCAACCCCTTTGTCAATTTCGACCAGGCCAGCGTCGACCCCAAATTGCAATTGCTCTTCGTCTCCAGCCGCTCGTCAAAGGCCGTCGCGATCATCGATGCGCTCACCGACCGCAAAGTGGGCGAAACGCCGGCCATCTTTGCCGGCGTAGGCATTGATAGTCCCCACTCCGGTCCCGACGGAAGCGTGGTCGCCGGCCACTACCTCTTTGCCGGAGACTATCCGAGCACCGTGCGAGTGTTTGACCTGAGTGCAAGTCTTTCTTCGCCGCCCGAAGTCGCCGAGATCTCTACAGGCGGCGCATTTCGCGCCGACGAGATGGACTACGATCCGGAACATCACGTGGTAATCGTCTCCAACGGAGACTCCACTCCCGCCTTCGTCAGCCTGATTGACACCCTGACACTGAAGGTCGTGAAGCAAGTGACCTTCGATGGGACGAACGGCACGCCCGACACCTCGCAGGGCGGCATCGGCAGCGTTCTGTATAACTCCCGCACGAAGAAGTTCCTGATCAGCATTCCCGAGGTCGGATCGGACCTGACCGCGGGCGCAGTAGCCGAGATGGAGCCGGCAACAGGGAAGGTGACGCAGGTGTTTTCGGGACTCGACAATTGCATGCCGTCCGGAATGGCGCAAGGGCCCGGCGAAAAGGTTCTGGTCACCTGCGACCCGGGATTCCCGGCGCCTGATCCGGTTCAGTTCGCTCCGCGCACTTACGTGATCAATGGAAGAACCGGAGCCATCGTGGCCAATCTCACCCAGGTCGGTGGCGTGGACTACGCCGCCTACAACCCGGTGGATCACCACTATTACCTGGGAGCACGCGACTACTTCACCAGCCCCACATCAACCACAGCGTCTCCGGTGCTGGGCGTCATCGATGCCGATACAAATCAATGGATCGAAAACTTCCCAACCGGAACCGACGCTCACTCTGTCACGGTCAATCCCGTCAATAACCAGATATTCGTGCCCATCGAAAATCCAAATGCGCTCTGCGGAAAACTACCCGGATGTGTCACGGTGTTCACGGACGCCGACCGAAGAAACCACTGGTAAGGAAATCCAAACAGCAACGCAGCAGCTATCACTCAGAAGCGGCAACGAGGCACCCAGGGCCACGTGATCAAGGCACAGGCAAGCCGAACTCACGTGGCCCATGTGCCCTAATCGCAGAGCCGGGAACAACCCACCATCGCAAAGAATCAAGCTCTCGCTGACAACTGACAACTGACTCCCGACTACTGATTCCTGACTCCCGACTACTGATTCCTGACTCCCGTCTCTGACGTCCTCACCCGCTTCAGATAGTCGGCCAAAGTCCGCCCCGCCGTCGGCGTAAATTCCTCCGCCAAAACCTCAGCGTGCTGCACCCGGTCCACGCGGAACGTCCGAAAATCCTTCCGCAATTCGCACCACGCCGCCAGCGTCCACACCCCACCCCAAAAATAGAGAGCCAAAGGATGCAGCCGACGAACGCTGGGCTCCCCATCCTCCCGCGCATACGCCACCAGCACCACATGCCGCTGCTGCGCCGCCGCATGCAGTTGATCCAGCTTCCGCCGCACCTCCGCCGGAGCGCGCAGGCCCGGGGCGTAGAGTAGCACATCGTCAATGTTTTCCCGCAGATTCGCCGGCAGCACCGCTTCAATCTTCCGCAGCGCGCGGTTCGCGGCCTCCATCAGCTCGGTGCCGCCCCACGCCTCCACCATGCGTGCGCCCAGCACCAGTGCGGCAATTTCTTCTCGGTCAAACATCAGCGGCGGGATATCGAAATCGCGGCGCAGCGTGTAACCCACTCCCGCTTCGCCGGTAATAGGAACGCCGGAGAGCTGCAGGTCCTGCACATCGCGGTAAATCGTGCGATGCGAGACCTGCAGCTTTTCGGCAAGGTTCCGCGCCGTCTGCAAACGCCCGGAGCGCAGCAGTTGCACAATGCGAAACAGGCGGTCGGCGCGACGCATAGCTGCATTTTAGGGCCTGGCTTACAGCGTGGAGTGCAGCCCAACCCGGTTGCCCTCCGAATCCAGTATCTGGGCCACCCACCCAACTGTAGGCAGATGGGTCTTCGGCTCGATAATCGCGCCTCCGGCCTCTTCTACCCGCCCCAGCACCTCGTCAAACCGCCCATCGCAGTTCAGGTAGATCACCACCCCGGATGGAGAAGGCACGTGACCCTCGCCATGTGCCAGGCAGCCCGACACTCCCGGACGCTGGTAGGGAAAGATCGCCAGATTCGGCCAATCCGCATGATGCTGCAGCGGGCTCGCGAAGATCGTCTCGTAAAACCGGATCGCCCGCGCAAAGTCCGAGGTCGGAATCTCGAACCAGGTAATCGTCGATACCGCCGTTGATGGAGCTGTGGCTACCGCTGTTTCTTCCAGTGTCGGCATTGGTGTTCCTCTCGCAGTTCAAATTCGACTACAAGAGCATCCTGCGCCATCCCTGCTGACACCGTGGTGTCAGTAGCCTTTGACGAATTTGGACTCATTTTGCGGCCGCGGAGCAGGCCGAGCGAGGAGCGTTAGAATACGGCAACGCCTACAGAAGAGTGCGCGCAAAGGATGGGGCCATGTACAAGCTGGGACGCTGGGGACGAAGAATCTGGTGTTTTGCGCTGGCCGCGGGTCTCGCCGGTGCTGGCTCTATTTGCAGTTCTGCCGCCTTTGGCCAATCTCCGGAGCACAAGGTAGCTCCTGACGGCTACTCCGTGACGGGGCGTGTAACGGGCCGAGTGAGCTTGCCGGTGGCCACCGGGTCATTGAGAGTTGCCGAACCAAATGAGATTCCGCTTGATTTGCACGGATACTCGGTGCACTCGGTGGATATCGACACGAGCTATCGCGATACAAATGGGCAATTAATGCCATCAGAGAAGGACGAGAGCGATCTTGCACTCCTGCACCATCCAGACGGAACCGCCTTTGTAATTACGGTTCCCCCTGAACCGGGAAACATTAACGTTGATGTGACCGTGTATTTTGCGGACGGCAAGAGGGGGAGAGTCAACTTTAATACGGTTGCAGTACTTCCGGACGATGGGCCGAGGAAGTTTTATGTAACTAGTCCGGGGGCCGCTGGGACAATCTACATGGATTTCAGCGAGATGGGCCGGACTGCTACGTTGGTTCCGATGGCGAAGTTCGGTGGAACTGCTGATCCCGTTCACATCCCGCTGGATCTGGTGAGATTCAAAGTCATCGCGCCTCGCGGCAAGAGTGCTTCGGTATCTGTAGACTCTGCAAAGGGCGAGGTCACCGCCGTCCATCTCGGTCATGCCCTTGTACTCGCCACTTACCGAGGAAGTTCTGCATTGACCTGCATCAATGTCCAACAGTCTGCGGCGGATGGGAGTGATCGTACAGTCTGTAGCGAATTGGTCCCTCCTGGTATGACAGCTCCCGCCAGCGGTTATGAGAATGCCGGGCCGCCCCCTAAGATAAAAGTTCGTCCGCAACAGTGACATCGCCCGCGTTTTGACGTCGACCACCATCACTTGATTCCACTCAATGAGAGACCCGCCATGTCCCAGTCCAACCGCGAAATCATCGTTAGCGTCTACGCCGCATTCGCCCGCGCCGACGGTCCAACTGTCCTCTCCGCTTTCGATCCCGCCATCGTCTGGACCGAAGCCGAAGGATTCCCCTACGCCGATCGCAATCCCTACGTCGGCCCCGCCGCCGTCGCGGAAGGCGTCTTCTTCCGCCTCGGCTTCGAATGGGACAACTTCCAGGCCGTCCCCTCCGAATACCTCGACGCCGGCGACAGAATCATCGCCCTCGGCCGCTATACCGGAACCTACAAAGCCACCAAAATTGAAATCGACGCCCAGTTCGCCCACATCTGGACAGTCCGCGACGGCAAAATCATCGCCTTTCAGCAATACACCGACACCGCCCAAGCCGCTCGAGCCGTCAAAGGCGCCTAAGTATCGTCTGCACCCTGAACGCTGCACCCTGATTTCACTGCGGCGTAATAATCCCACCCACCGGCGTCCGCTCCGGATACTTCTTCCCGCCCGGCTTCTGAGACCCGGGCCGCTCCAGCCCCATCGCCTCCGCAATCGCGTCAATGTACTTCAGCCCCGACCCCGTATTGAACAGCACCACGCGATCCTGCTTCGACAAGAATCCCGAAGCGATCAGCACGTCGTAAGCCGCCGTCGCCGCCGCGCCCTCCGGACACAGCAGCAACCCCTCGTGCCGCGACCAGTCCAGCAGGGAAGCGAGAATCCCCGCATCGTCCACATCCACCACCGTCCCGCCGCTCTCCTTCACAATCTCCAGGATGATCGCGTCCCCATACGGCTTTGGCACCCGCAGCCCCGCCGCAATCGTCGCCACGTTCTCAAACATCGTCGAGGCCGCCGCGCCTTCCCTCCACGCCTTCGCCACCGGCGCGCATCCCGCCGCCTGCACCGCAATCATCTTCGGACGCTTTCCGCTCACCCACCCCAGCGCCTCCATCTCATCAAACGCCTTCCACATCCCAATCAGCCCCACGCCGCCGCCCGTGGGATAAAAAACCGCATCAGGATATTTCCACCCAAGCTGCTCCACCAGCTCGTACCCCATCGTCTTCTTGCCCTCCACACGAAACGGCTCCTTCAGCGTGGACACATCGAACCACCCCTCCCTCTTCGCCCCCTCCGCTACCATCCGCCCACAGTCGGAAATCAATCCGTCCACCAGCGTCACATGCGCCCCATACGCCTCGCCTTCCAGATAATTCGCCATCGGCACATCGCGCGGCATAAAGATGTGCGCCTCCATCCCCGCCGCCGCGGCATAAGCCGCCAGCGCGCTCGCCGCATTCCCCGCGGACGGAGCTGCCAGTTTTTTCAGCCCGTAATGCCGAGCCATCGACACGGCCATCGACATGCCCCGAGCCTTAAAACTTCCCGTCGGATTGTCCGCCTCTTCTTTAATGAACAGTCCCGCATACCGCCGCGAAGGCAGCATCGGCGTCCAACCCTCGCCCAGCGTCACCGGCTCCACATCCGGCAGCACGTTCGCGTAGCGCCACATCGACGGCGTCGCCGCGCACCCCGGCCGCATCGCCGTATCCCTCAGCACGTCGAGATCGTAACGAACATAAAGCGTCCCCGCACAAGCAGGGCAAACCGTCTGCGGAGTAGCAGCGGAAACATGTTGATGGCAACGTGAGCATTCAAGAAAAGTGATCGCAGGCATGCACTCAGGATACAAGCGCAAGCACCCGCCCGCTGCTAGTGACTCGTAGCCCCGCTATCATTACTCACCATCAGCCCCGACACATTCACCGGCTCAAAATCCCCCAGCGTCAAACTCGTAATGCACGACAAATCATCATCGTTCCATCGAGAGTCCGGCGTGCCGATCAACCCTCCGCTGTCGCCGTTATCCGCCAGAATGATCCCGTAATTCCTGAACGCTGTAATGATGATCGCCGCCTGCGGACTCGTCGCCGCACACGCCGGCGTCGCCACAGAGGCCTTCAGCCGGTAAATCTCGCCTGCGGGCCCTGACATCGTGCAGCTTTCCGGCGGAGCCGCCTGCGAAATCTCTGACTCCGTCGGAATCGTTCCTCCGCCCGCCGCCGTGCAGCTTCCCACCCCCGCCGTTTCCGTCGCCGGCCACACCCAGTAGTTCACCATGTGGTTCAGCGTGAATCGAATCGGATGCTTCACCGTCCCCTTCGGCGCAGTCGGCGTCCCGGTCCCAATCACCTCATCGGCATTGGCCAGCAGCGGCCCCACCGGAAGCCCCGCCGCATCCGACGTCCCCATCCCTTGCTCGGTCAGCGCATTCGAAGCAGCATCAGGCCAAAGCGCGTTCGACGAATCCGTCCACGGACCACCTTCGTAAATCCCCTGCCACATCTCATACAGCGCAGGATTCTTTCCACCGCCCGCCTCGAGATACACCAACACGTGCCGATCCCCATTCGAGTGGCTCGTCCCTTCCACCGGAGCATTCGCCGGAATCGGGCCCGACGTGAAATACGACTGATACACCGTCGTGCTCACCGCCACATCCGCCTGGTTATACGGCACTTCAAAAGCCGGAATGCCATTCGGAAATGGCGGATTCGAATTGTTCCCGAAAAACGGCTTCACCGTCTCCGGCAGATACCCGCTGTACATCGGTGCCGCCGGCGAAGTGTCCACCGGCAACCCCGTCGTCGCCGCATCCACGCGATGATGAAAAATCGAAGTGGCAGGAAAGATGGTTGCAAGAAATGCATTCTCGCCGCTGATGGCGAAGCTGATTTCCCGTGTCGCCTGCGCGCCCGTCGAGTCCGTCACCACAAGGTCCGGGATGTACGTGCCCTGGCCGCCAATCTCCGCGCTGCTGATCGCCCCCGTCGTCTTGTTCAGAGCCATCCCCTCCGGCAAGGGAGGATAATTCGCACTCGTGCCGACCGAAAAACTATAAGGCGGAGTTCCGCCCTTCGCTGCAATCGTGCAGCCCGCATACGCCATCCCCTGTTGTCCATTCGGACAAGAAGTCGTAGTGATCGACAATGCGCCGCCAGCCGCCGTTACGGTCAGCGTCACCGTATCCGTCGCCGTCTTGTAGTCGGTTGTGTCCGATGGCGTCAGAGTCGCCGACAGGGGTTGCGATCCTGCTTTCAGCACCGTTCCCGCTGCCGGTGAATAGACAAAAGTACCAGCCACACTCGATTGAGCATCGAGCTGTTTTGAGCTCAGCGCCGTGCCCGCCGGAACCGCTGCTGGAGTCGCCCAGGTGATCGTTGGCGTCGCCATATCCACCGTGAGCGTTACGCTGGCCGTCGCAGTGGTGTAGGCACTCCCATTCGTCGGCGTAAACGTCGCTTCCAGCGTGTGCGTCCCCGCAGTCAGCATCGTGCCATCCGCGGGATTGTAGATAAACGTCCCGGCAACCGACGCCTTTGCATCCAGCTGCGTCGCACCGAGTGCCGTGCCGTACGAGATGGCCGCCGGCGTCGCCCATTGAATCGTGGGAGCCACTCTGGCCGGAATTGCGACCGAGCAGCCGGACAGAGAAGCGAAGATCAACAGTGGGAAAACGATGTAGCTTCGGCGCATGCGCGCCTCCTGGGGGAAGGGTTGTCAGCGATCATTGCACCCGAAACAGGGCAGGTGCAAGATCAATCTGCCGAACCCGGTTTACCCCATCTCCCCGTTATAATTCGTGATAATGGAAGCTTTTTTCAATCTTGCCTGGGTGGCGATTAGCTTCGCCCTCTTTGCCGCCTGGTGCAACGGCAAACGCGCGGAGAAGCGCAATTCTGCGCTCCCTTCCATCGCCGTTCAGCTCGTCGCTGTCGTTCTGCTCGCGGCCATCCTGCTGCCCGTCATCTCCCTCACCGACGATCTGCAAGCCTCGCCCACGATCGCCGACTCGGAGCATCTTTCCCGTCGCGCCGACATCCAGCCGACCCACGACCAACTGCTCCACGCGCTTCCCGTCGCCCTCGCCCAATGGGTCGCTCCCATTCCGCCTCTTCAAACGCAGCGCAGCGCGATCCTCGCCCTCGATCAGCCCCCATCAATTGTTTTGCAAGGATCCATCCGGGTTGTCGGCTCAAGACCGCCTCCGTCCGTCTAATCTCCATCGTTCGCCGTTTTGCTTCCTCTTATAGCAACCCCAATCGCCCCAAGGCGATGACTGGACACGCATCATGAATCTCCGATTCACCGGGCCACCCCTGTTGCCGGCCCGCATCCTTTTGGCTTTCTGCCTGGGTGCCGCGCTCCCGGCAGCCCACGCGCAAGTCCCCGCATCCGCTCCGCTGTCCCTGGCGCAGGTCCTCGACATCGCGCGCACCAAAAATCCCACCCTCCTCGCCGCCGACCAGCATGTCGACGCCACCAAAGCCGCCGAAATCACCGCGGGCCTCCGCCAAAACCCCAACTTCACCATCTCCGGCGCCGATATCACACTCCCCGCCAACAACCCCGCCAGCCCCTACTCCTACGCCGCCAACGTCAATCGCCTCTTCGAGCGCGGGCAAAAACGCCGCTGGCGTCTCGATGCTGCCCGTTCCACTACTGACGTCACCCGCAGCCAGTACAACGATCAGGTCCGCCAAACCATCCTCCAGGTCAAGAACGCTTTCACCAACATGCTCATCGCCAAACAGGCGCTGGTCATCGCTCAGGACAACCTCGACAGTTATAAGAAAACCGTCGACCTCAGCCAGACCCGCCTCAACGCCGGCGACATCAGCAAGACCGACTTCGAGCGCATCGATCTCCAGCTCGCCGAATTCGAGTCCGACTCCGACAACGCCAAACTCGATCTGCTTCAGGCCAGCGACTCGCTCCAGCTCCTCATGGGCATCGACAAGCCAGCGCCCGCGTTTGACGTCACCGGCAACGTCCAGCCGCCCGACCTCTCCATCACCATGGAGCAGGTCGAGCAGGAAGCCCTCACCGCCCGCCCCGACTACCTCGCAGCCAAACAGGGCGTCACCCTCGCCGACGCCAACGTCAAGCTCGCCGAAGCCGGAGGCACCACCGACCCCACCATCGGCGGCGAATATGACCGCACAGCGTCCTACAACAGCGCCGGATTCCAGGTCTCCATCCCGCTCCGCGTCTTCGATCGCAATCAGGGCGAGAAAGAGCGCACCAAGTTTGAAGCGCAATCCTCACGCTTCGCGGAGATCGCCGCCCGCGCGCAGGTTTTCAGCGATGTCGATCAGGCCTGGGCCGCCTACGACCTCGCTCTCGATATGGCCAAACGCTACAACGGCCACTACACCGCCGAAGCCCAGCGCGTCCGCGACAATATCGAGTACAGCTACCGCCATGGCGGCTCTACGCTGCTCGACTACCTCGACGCCCTGCGCGACTTCCGCCAAACCAACCTCGATGCGCTGAACGCCAACCAGCAGGTGTGGCTGAGTCTTCATCAGCTCAGCTTCGCCGCCGCCACGGAGATCGTCCCATGAAACGGCAATCCCTTCCGATCCTCATAGCCGCAGCCCTGCTTGCCGCGCTCACCGCCTGCAACCACAACGACGCGCCGCCGCAAACCGCGACGCCTCAGCAGCAGGTCGTCGAAACCGCTGCTGTGCATCGCTCCCAGGTCGCCAGCCAGCTCGTTCTCCCCGCGCGCATCATGGCCAATCCCACGGACATGGTGCACATCTACCCGCTCATCAGCGGCCGCGTGCTCTCTCTCAAAATCCTTCCCGGCCAGGAGGTCCACAAAGGCCAGGCCATCGGCACTCTGCAAAGCAGCGACGCCGCCCAGGCTCGCTCCGATTTCGAGAAAGCGAAAATCGAGGCCGCCCGCGCCGACCTTCAGCTCGATCGCGCCAAAGAACTCCTCCAGCACGAAGTCATGGCCCAGAAGGACTACGACGACCTCAAAGCTCTCGACGATTCCGACCACTCCGAGCTGGAGCGCGCTCGCCAGTCTCTCCACCTCCTCGGCTTCAGCGAGAACGACACCTCCGACATCGTCCCCATCACCGCGCCGATCTCCGGCGTCGTCCTCGACGTGGACACCGGTCCCGGCGAGCTTCAGCGCTCCCTCGACAACGCCAACGCCATCGCCACCATCGCCGATATCAACGACATCTGGGTCGTTGGCGATCTTTACCCGCGCGATCAGTCCAGCATCCGCACCGGCCAGCCCGTCGACATCACCGTGAACGGCTACCCCGGCCTCACTCTGCACGGAACCATCAGCAACATCTCCGATGCCGTCGATCCCGTCTCCCTCACCCTCAAAGTTCGCGTCGTTCTCCAGAACCCCGGCCACCGCCTCAAGCCGCAGATGTACGCCAACATGACCGTCACCAGCCAGAAGCGTGATGTCATCGTCGTCCCGGCCACCGCCGTCATCCAGAACGGTCACGACACCTTCGTCTACGTTCAAACCGCGCCCGCCAGCGGCAGCACAGCCGCGAAGTACGTCCGTCGCGCCGTCACCCTCGGCGAATCCCATCCTGACAACGACGACATCACCCAGGGCCTCAACGACGGCGACATCGTCGTCACCCGCGGTGCCGAGCTCCTCCGCGCCCAGGAGGAGCAGTAGTCATGCAGGCGATTATTCGCACGCTCCTCCGATACCGGAACGTCGTGCTCATTGTGTTTCTCTCTGCTCTCGCCATCGGCGGATACGCCTTCGTTCAGCTTGACATCGAGGCCTATCCCGACCCATCGCCGCCCATGGTCGAATTCATCACCCAGAACCCCTCATGGTCCGCTGAAGAAATGGAGCAGCAGGTCACCATCCCCATGGAGACCGGTCTCAACGGCACGCCGCAGCTCGATCAAATCCGCTCCATCAGCATCTTCGGCCTCAGCGACGTGAAGATGTACTTCAACTTCGACAGCGATTACTTCACCGATCGCCAGGAAGCTCTCAATCGCCTCCAGCAGGTCAACCTGCCCAACAATCTTCAGCCGCAGCTTTCGCCGGAATCGCCTGTCGGCGAAATCTACCGCTACCAGCTCACCGGCCCCGGCTATCCGCTCAACGAAATCAAAGCCACCCAGGATTGGCTCCTCGTCCGCGAAATCAAAGAGGTCCCCGGCATCATCGATGTCGCGACCTTCGGCGGCACCACGCGCCAGTATCAGGCGGAAGTCGATCCCAACAAGCTCCTCACCTACGGCGTCAATATGACCCAGGTGGTCAACGCCGTCACCAACTCCAACGCCAACGCCGGCGGCAATTACCTCACCGTCGGCAGCCAAAGCGTCAACGTCCGCGGCATCGGCCTCCTCCATTCCATCGCCGACATGCGCGCCATCGTCGTCGCTGAACACAACGGCGTCCCCGTCCTGCTCTCGGATGTCGCCGACGTCCGGGAAGGGAATCAGCCCCGCCTTGGCAAAGTCGGACGCGAAGCCAACGGCCACGACGATCCCGACATCGTGCAGGCCATCGTCCTCCTGCAGAAAGGCGCAAAGTCTCTCCCCGCGCTCGCCGCCCTCCGCGCCAAAATCAACGCCCTCAACCACGGCAACCTGCTGCCCCCCGGCATGCAGATCAAAACCATCTACGACCGCACCACCCTCATCAACATCACCACCGCCACCGTTCGCCACATCGTCATCATGGGACTCACCCTGGTCACCCTGGTGTTGCTCGCCATGCTCGGCGACTGGCGTATCACCGCCATCGCCGCCATTACCATCCCCTTCGCCGTCCTCTTTGCCTTCAGCCTCATGGTCCTCACCAACCAGTCGGCGAACCTCATTTCCATCGGCGCCATTGACTTCGGCATCCTCGTCGACGCATCCATCGTCGTCCTTGAAAGCGTCTACCGCCGCGTCTCCCGCCGGGTCGAAGGCGAAGACGTGCAGGACCTCATCCTCGCCGGTGTCGGCGACTCCGCTAAGCCCGTCCTCTTCGCTACCCTCATCATCCTCGTTGCCTTCATCCCGCTCTTCACCATGGAAGGCGTCCCCGGAAAAATCTTCGCGCCCATGTCCGTCACCTACGGATTCGCCCTCACCGGCGCGCTCATCTTCGCTCTCGTCTTCGCGCCCGTCCTCGGCTCCCTCGCCGTTCCCAAACAAATCAATCGCGACGCCAAAGAAACCTGGCTCAGCCACTTCTTCCGCCGCCACTACGACAGCGGACTCCGTCGCGCCCTGCGTTTCACCGGCCTCACCTGGATCATCGCCATCCTCGCCCTCATCGGAGCCGGCGTCCTCTTCCACTTCGTCGGCGGTGAATTCATGCCCGCCCTCGAAGAAGGCAATCTCTGGATCCGCGCCGACATGCAGCAGGACATCTCCTTCCAGACATCAGAGAAAATGGCCGACGACATTCGCGCCACCCTCCGCGCTTATCCCGAGATCACGCAAATCGTCTCCCAAATGGGCCGCCCCGACGACGGCACCGACGTCAGCACCTTCAACAACATCGAATTCCTCGCCGACCTCCAGCCCACCTCCAAATGGCGTCCCGAATTTCACGGCAATAAGGAGCAGCTCATCGCGGCCATCTCCAAAAGCTTCGACCAATACCCCGGCGTCGATTTCAACTTCTCGCAAAATATTCAGGACAACGTTGAAGAAGCCATGTCCGGCGTCAAAGGCGAAAACTCCCTCAAGCTCTTCGGCAACGACTTCGACGAGCTCACACGCATCGCGGGGAAAATCTCCGGCGTCATGCAGAAAGTTCCCGGCATCACCGACGTCGGCGTTTTCGACGTCACCGGCCAGCCCAGCCTGCTCGTCTCCATCGATCGCCTCAAAGCCGCCCGCTACGGTCTTCAGCCGCAGGACATCAACAACGTCGTTCAGGCCGCCGTCGGCGGTGCGCCCGTCACGCAAATCATCGATAACGACCGCCGCTTCGACTTCTCTGTCCGCTACGCGCCGCAGTTCCGCAGCACGCCCGGGCAAATCTCGCAAATCCTTCTGCCCACCCCGGACGGCAATCAGGTTCCCCTCGGCAGCGTCGCCGACGTCAGCATCCGCAACGGCGCGTTCATGATTTACCACGAGGGCGGACGCCGCTACATTCCCATCAAATTCAGCGTCCGCGGCCGAGACCTCGCCTCCGCCATCCTCGATCTCCAGGATCGTCTCGTCGATCAGGTCAAACTTCCGACCGGCTACGAGTACACATGGGCCGGCGAATTTGACAGCCTCAAAAAAGAGCAGCGCCGCCTCGCCGTCATCATCCCCGTCAGCCTCGCCGTCATCGTCATCCTGCTCTACATTCAGTTCCGCAGCTGGCGCGATGCCTTTGTCGTTGTAGCCACGCTCCCATTCGCCGCCATCGGTGGCGTCCTCTCGCTCTTTCTCACCCACACACCCTTCAGCATCTCCGCCGCCGTTGGATTCACCTCGCTCACCGGCGTAGCCACGCTCGGCGCCGTCGTCTTTCTCAGCGGCATCCGCCGCGCCCAGCGTGAAGAGGGTTTCGACCGCGGCCTGGAAAAAGGCTGCCTCGACGAAATGCGTCCCGTCGTCATGGCCTGTATGGCCGCAGGCATCGGCCTGCTCCCCGCCGCTGTCGCCAGCAGTATCGGCGCGCAGGCTCAGCAACCCCTCGCCCGCGTCGTCGTCGGCGGCATGGTCACCACCGTCTTCGCCATCCTCTTCGTCATGCCCCTGCTTGTCCGCCGTACCTCCTCCAGAAGGGAACGCGAACAAAACTGGGACGCCGAGTCCGCCAGCTGAGTCTCACACCACGGGCTATATAATGACCCTTACTTTCTCCTAACGCTCACGCACATTAAGGTCATCGGTGGCCGCTCCAAAATCTCTGCGAATTCCCGGTTTGGCTTCTGTATGACGAATGAAGATTGCATCCTGGTCACCGGCGCCACCGGCTTTCTCGGCGTACAACTCGTCCGCGAGTTACTCGCTCGCCAGCCGCAAGCTCGCCTCGCGCTCCTCATCCGCGACCGCCCCGGACTCACCGGCCAGCAACGCGCCGACGCTTTCATCCCCACCGCCGATCGCAACCGCGTCGAAGTCCTCCCTGGCGACGTAGCCCAGCCCAACTGCGGCCTTGACTCCGCAACCTGGAGCCGTCTCTCCGCGGAAGCGACACGCGTCATTCACTCCGCCGCCACTGTTCGTTTCGACCACACCCTCGCCGAAGCTCGAGCCATCAACGTCGAAGGCACCCGCCGCCTTCTCGACTTCGCTTCGGCCGCGCCGAATCTCCGCAGCCTCGCCTACGTCGGCACTGCCTACGTCGCCGGAGAACGCACCGGCCTCATTCGCGAAGACGAACTCGTCACTGGCCAGAGTTATCGCAACACCTACGAGCAAACCAAAGCCGAAGCCGAAGCTCTCGTTCACGAGCGCCTCCAATCCATCCCCGGCGTCATCCTCCGCCCCAGCATCATCGTGGGAGACTCCCGCACCGGCGTCACGTCCAGTTTCAAGATGATGTACTGGCCCCTCAAAATCTACGCGCGCCGCCTCTGGCGCACCGTCCCCGGCTATCCTGACGCCGTCCTCGACATCGTCCCCGTCGATTTTGTCGCTGCCGCAGTTGCGCATCTCGCTTTCGATCCCGCCGCATATGGCAGCACTGTCCACCTCTGCGCCGGACCCCGCGGCAGTGCCACCATCCAGCAAATCGCCCAGCGCGCCATGGAATACTTCCACGTCCGTGAGCCGCGCTACGTCGATCCAAAATTCTTCTTCGCCGCCATCCGTCCCCTCCTCTTCATGGCTCTCTGGGGACGCAAGCGCCGCGTCCTGGTCGACGGCCGCGCCTATCGCGACTACTTCACCATGCGCATGCAGTTCGATACCACCAACGCCGAGCGCCTCCTCGCACCCGCCGGCCTCGTCCCCCCGCCCGTGCTCGATTACCTCGATCGCCTCTTCCACTACTGCGTCGCCAGCGAATGGGGCCGCAAGCCCGTTACCGCCCCATGAGCTTCAACACCAACCTCCAGCTCTCGCGCGACTCCAGCGTCACCGTCGCCAATCTCCTCGACGAGTTGCTCCGTCGCAAGGGCGATTGCGAAGTCGCCGTAGCCGAAGACGGCCCCTATCGCCTCTCCGAACTTCACGCCGACGTCTGCCGCATCGACGCCTTTCTCCGCACCACCATCGGCGTCCGCCCCGGCCAGCTCATCGCCGTCTATCGCACCAACAATCGCCACTGCTTCCACTGGTTCCTCGCCATCATTCGTGCTGGAGCCATCGCCGTCCCGCTGAATCCGCTCCTCTCGCTCGCTGAAGTCCGCCGCATCCTCGCCGACAGCGGCACCGACATCCTCGTCACCGACAAAGCTGTCTTCGAACGCACCATCCTCACCCGCGACGCCCTCAACGTCCGCACCTGGATCCAGGCCGACGACGAATCGCAAACCCTCGAAGGCTTCCAGCGCCCCACGGCCACGCTGCACATTTTCCCACCCACCGCCATCGATCCCGCCGCCACCATTGCCGTCTTTCACACCTCCGGCACCAGCGGATTTCCCCGCGGCGCAGCGCTTTCCTCGAACGCGCTCCTCGGCGCACGCGCTTCCACCGTGCTCGCAGGATTCTTCCTCGGCCCCAGAGATTTAGCCCTCATCGCCTTGCCCTGGTCGCACATCATGGCCGTCAGCATCGCACTCTACGGACTCATGGCGGGTATTCGCGGCTGCTTCCTCGACCACTTCGAGGCCGTCTCCGCTCTCGATCTCGTCGAGCGCCACAGCATCACTGCCTTCGTCGGCGTGCCGGAAATGTTCGCGCGCCTCCTCAACAGCAACCCGCCGCCCGCGCGCCTCCGCACCATCCGCCTCTGGCTTTCCGCCAGCGACCATCTCCCCGCGGAAACCCGCCAGCGCCTTCGCCAATTCGGCGCGCTCGTGCGCCTCCCCTTCGGCGGGCGCATTCCCTCGCTCCTCCTCAACGGCTACGGCATGGTCGAGCTCGGCGGCCTCGCCATGATGGGCATTGAGCTCTCCCTATTTCCCGGCAGCAGCGATCTCTATTTCCCCGTCCCGCCCTTCCACGTCCGCATCGTCGACGAAAACGGCGCACCCGTCCCGACCGGCGTCACCGGAGAATGTCAGATCCGCCGCCGCGGCCTCGAGCCGCATTACTGGAAGCATGAAGAAGGGAAGTTGCTCACCGCCGACGGATGGCTCCGCACCGGCGATCTCGCCACGCGCAATCCGCTCGGCCTCATTCGTCTCACCGGCCGCATGAAGGATGTCATCAAGTCCGGCGGCTACTCCGTCTATGTCCTCGAGCTCGAAGAAGCGCTCCTCGCGCATCCCGCCGTCGCCCGCGCTGTCGCCTTCGGCCTGCCTCACAAAGAAAAAGGCGAACGCCCCGCAGCCGCCGTCGAACTCCGCCCCGGCGCCAGCGCCACAGAACAGGAATTGTTAGATTGGGGCCGCCAGCAACTAGCCGGCTACAAAGCCCCGCGCCGCATCTGGATCTTTGCTCCCGGCACCCTGCCTCAAAACCACACCGGCAAAGTCCTCCGCCGCGAACTCCGCGAGCGCTTCTCAGCAGAGATGAACGAAGCCGCAACTTAGCTAATGTCTCCTGGGAGATCGGTCCGATCAGGTAGGAACGCCCGAGAAACGCCCGTCAAAGGGGACTACAATCCACGCAGCGGGAGACGGCATGATGCGATTTTGGAAGAACCATCTCGACAGAATCACCAACAATGTCATCGAGAATCGTGAACTTTATTTGTTCGGCGCGGCGTTCTACGCTCTATGCGCGGTTGGGAGCGTCGCTCATAACATTTATCGGCACAGAACCGGTCTGGAGAGCTACTGGTTCAGTTGCTCCCTACTATTCCTGGTGATTGTGCATTGCTTTTTCTTAGCCAGAGCCACAGCCGTTCGCAGAACACGGGGAACGGACTGATCGCTGGTTCCGGCTCGTTCGGCCGAAACGCTGTTTGGAGCGTGCAGCCGAACCGCGACCTGTGACTAAGAAATGTCATCCCGAGCAGAGCGCCGGCACGCATGTGTCCCGCGGATGTGGAGCTAAACCGGCGCGCAGTCGAGGGACCCCCGAAGGGGAATCGGTCGCGGAGCGGCCGACCAAATCCTGGCGCGGTTGGACACCGAATCTCTCGCGCCAGCCTCAGCACAAACAGATTAGCTCGTAACAGCCATAGCCACCGGCGACGACGCCATCACCATTTCCGTGATCGAATCAATCACCAATTCCGGCTCGTCCAGATGAATCCAGTGCGCGCTCGCCGGAGCAATCACCTGTTGCACATTGTCGCCAATCTGCCGCAAACACGCTTCGCTCAGCGGCGACGATTTCCCTGGCGTCAGCACCAGCACCGGAATCCCGCGAATCGGCTCCGAGTCCAGCATCTCCGCCACCGACTCCGGTACCGCCGCTACATGGCTCCGCATCCCCGCGTAATACCCCGGCCGCGACCAGTGCGCCGCCACAATCGGCCATACTTCACGCGGCATCTTGCCCACCTCGCCCCGCACCCGGTCCAGCACATGCAATCCGCCCTGGCCCGCTGCGCCCGCCAGCCGCTCCGCCACCCGCCCTGAACGGCACAGCAGAGAAGTCACCGCCAGCCGCGCCAGTCCCAGCCGCGCAATCGGAATCGCATAGCTCGAGAGCTTCATCCCGCGATTGATCAGCGCCTGCTTCGTCGGGTCAAGCGGCGGCCAATCCTCGCACCGCATCGGATCTACCAGCACCACGCTGCTCACCTCGTCCGGATACAGCAGCGCAAACCGCCGCATTACCAACCCGCCAAACGAGTGACCCACTAATATGTACGGCGGCTTTATCTCCGCGCCTTCCAGCAGTTCATGCAGCTCCACGGCAATATTGCTCGGCGTCCGCGGCGATGTGCATTTCGTGCTCCATCCCAACCCCGCGCGATCGTACGAAGCCGTGTTCGCCATCCGCGCGACCTGTTCCTGGATGTGACACCAGTTCAAATTCGTCGCCGCGATCCCTGACTCAAACAAGACCGTCGCATCGCCCGATCCCTTTTCCAGCAGATACAGCCTGCGCCCCTCGCCGATATCAATCCACCGTCCTTCGCTTGCATACCGCAGCCGGTCGTAGTGCGCGCCAAACCATTGATAAAGAAATCCCGTCGCAACCAGGACCGCTAACAAGCCAGTAACCATCAGCAGGGTGTGCATTCGTTGTCCTAAAACTCCGTCAGTTGAGTGGAACTAAAGTCTTTCAAACCAAGATGTGCGTTCGCCGAGCCATGATCGATAATAAGCAGCGTCGATCCAGCCTGACCACGAATTTTTGCTTCAACCTGAGTTGCCGACCAAACCCCCTCCGTGTGCCGCAGCCCAAAGTACGTGAACTCCTTCACCGCCCCCGACGCTTTCTCCGTCTTTTCCACGTACACCGGAAAGTCGCTGCTCTGGTCCAGCCAGCTTTTGACCTGGGAGTACTGCGTCCGGTCCGCCCCTTCCGGCGTGCTCCGTATCAAATCGCAATTCCGCGCTCCGTATTTCGTTACTCCCAGAGACGTTTGGCCAGCCCAAAAGTACGAAGAGTCGATGAAATCCTCGTAGCTGAACCCATCACCCAGCGGCCCCTCATTCCACTTTTCAAAAGGCACGACCGTTGCCGCCTTGTCGCCCGGATGTGCAATCTCAATCGTGCTCTTCCCGCCTGGCCGCATCTCCAACAACACATGAACCCTTGCCTGCGCCGGAGACGTCACCTCCACAAGCACCCGAAGTATACCCGGGAACCACCGCGCCCTGATGGTCACTTCGGAACTCTTCCTCGCCCCGCTCGCATTCACCAGCACCAGCCGCCCGCTCATCCGGTAATCTGCGCTCTCCACCTGTTTCCGCACTCCAGCCAGCGTCGCCGGCACGTCCGCGCCGCCCGCAGTCCCCGGCAACATCAGGGAAGCGGCCAGCGCCAGCGCTCCAAACCTCATGCCTCGACCTTCCCGTCTCGCATCGAAATCAGCCGCGGTGCGCAGCACGCGATCTCCGGAGCGTGCGTCACCATAATCAGCGTCATCCCCCGCTTCTGCTGGATCCCAATCAAAATCTCCATGATCTTCGCCGAATTCACGCTGTCCAAGTTTCCCGTAGGCTCATCCGCCAGCAGAATCTCCGGATCGTTCGCCAGCGCCCGCGCAATCGCTACCCGCTGCCGCTCGCCCGCCGAAAGCTGGTTCGGATACTGCTCCGCCCGGTGCTCCATTCCCATTTCCTCGAGCAGCTTCGCAGCCCGTGCCGCGCGCTTGCTGCTGCTCCGCTCCACACCCATCATCGGAACCTGCACGTTCTCAATCGCCCGCAGCGTCGCCATCAAATAAAACGCCTGAAACACAAATCCCACGCTCCGCGCCCGATATGTATTCAGATCAATTGCCGATCCCAGGCTCGCGCTCTTAAACCGCACCTCGCCGCTCGTCGGGCAGTCAAGTCCACCCAGCAAATGCAGCAGCGTCGACTTACCGCTCCCGCTCGGCCCCGCAATCGCTACATACTCCCCAGCCGCAATGCATACATCCACGCCGCGCAGCGCCTCAATCTTCCCATCGTCGTAGCTCTTCGTCAGCCCGCGCACTTCGAGGAAATCAGTCATGCCGCAGCGCCTCCACCGGAGAAAGCTGTGCCCCGCGCCACGCCGGAACCGCCCCCGCAATCAATCCCGCCAGCACAGCGATCACCAGCGCCTCGCCCGACAGCACCCATGGGAACGACGACGACACAATGCTCGCCGTCTGCGGCAGCAATGCCAGCACGTGCAGCGCGCACCATCCCAGTGCAATTCCCATCAGGCCTCCGCCCACGCCCAGCACCAGCGCTTCCAGTTGGATCAGCATCAGCACCTGGTTTTGTTTCCACCCCAGCGCCCGCAATATCCCAATCTCCTTCGTCCGTTCAAACACCGACATCGCCATAGTGTTGGCAATGCCCAAAATTCCAATCAGTAGCGCAATCAGTGAGGTTCCCCACGCCGAAGCCGCCGCCATCCGCACAAATTGGTTATTATTGGCCCGCTCCGCCGCCGGAACCGCGCGCAATCCCGGTAATGCCGCCTGGATTTGTGCCTGCGCCCTCTTCATATACTCGTCGGCCGTTAAACCCCGTGGCGCCGGCCGCAGCCGCACATGGTAGGTCGACACCTTCCCCTGCATGCTGCTCAGTTGCTGGAGTTGGTCCAGCGGCATAATCACCGCGCCCGCCTCCAGCCCCGACCCTCCGTGATAAACCCCCACCACCTTGAAAGTCGTGCCCTGAATCTCCATCGAATCGCCCGGCTGCTTCTTCAGGTCCTGCGCCAGCAGATCGCCCAGCATCACTTCCGCTTTTCCATCCTGGAAGCGCTGTCCCGCCAGCATCGTCAGCGACTGAAACTCGAACGAGTCCGCTTTCCATCCATAAACTAAAGCATTAACATCCGGCGTTAAATCCATTACGTTATAGATCATCGGAGTCGCCGCAGCCACAACGGGCAGCGCCTTCAGCTTGGCGCCCACCGACTCGTCTACCGATGTATTCAGAAAGGTCTGCTGGATTACGGCAATGTCGATCCCGCTGCTCGAGTAGATCTTCGCCCACCCCTGCTCAAACGCCCGCGAAAATCCCACCAGCCCCACAAACGCGCCAATCGCCATCCCAATGCCGCACAGGGTCAGCAGAGTCCGCAAACGTCGACGCTTCAGGTTCTTCCACACGAATCCCGTGAACGACAGTGGAGACGCCTTCAAGTCGGAGCAGTTCCTCGTGCTCTCAGAGTGGGGACGAGAGTGCTGTCAGTGTATCCAGCAGCCTCCCCCATGTCCATTCCTCATCAAACCTTCCAGCAGAATTGCGAATTTGTAACCAAATCCTAAAGAAAGCCCACGCCACCCAGGTCGGCGGGGTACACCATAATCTGGCCTGAACCAAGTCGAAGGCTCTGTCCGGTTTTGGCAGATGGGGGCGCGCAACGCGCGCCGTGTTTTCCGGCTCCCGATTCCAGTTCCAGGTAGGCTGGATGAAATGAAACGCGTGGTCATCTTCGGGCGAGCGGCATCAGGAAAGTCCTCTCTCGCGCGAACCCTGGGCGAGCTCACTGGCCTGCCCGTCATCGAACTCGACAAAGTATTCTGGCAGCCGGACCTGCAATCTTTGCCGCCCAACCAATGGGCCAGCATCCAGAATCGGCTCATCCAGGATCCCGCCTGGATCATGGATGGGGACCTGGGGCCTTACGACGTCGTCGATCCCCGGCTCCGAGCGGCGGACACGATCATCTTCCTGGATTTCCCCCTGGTCATCTGTGCCTGGCGAGCCATTCGTCGATCCCGCGAACGCATTGATTTTTGGCAATGGCTCATCGCTTACCGTCGCAAATATCGAAAAGCGCTGATCCAGGCGTTCGCCCACCATGCTCCCACCGCGACGCTCTATCGATTGCGGAGCCCGAAAGCCGTCGAGCAATTCATCGAGACCGTGATCCACAAAGTCAATTCGAGCCGCGAATGAGGCCGACCTCATAGCGTCTCGATCACTTCGCGCCCGGCGCACTCGCGTATCCATGTAGCTGCGGCCCCACCATGTTCGAAAATTCGTAGCCCTCATTCCGATCGGCGTCAATGGTCCAGAACATCGCCCCAATCATCCCTGGATATCCACCCGGCCGCCGCAACTTGTAAGTGACTCCCGCCGGAACCTTTCCAGTGATCAGATAATCCATCGCTTCGCTGACCCCCTTCGGCGTTGCCGGCCCCACCAAAAATCCCACCGCCACCTTGTCAGCAGGCAGGGGAGGAAAGAAATCTCCAGCGCGCCCCCCCACAGCAAATCCGCGCAGTAGAAGCTCCGTCATCGCCGCGTCGTAATTTACCGATCCCATCTGGTAGATCTCTCCATCCAGACCCTGCAGCGGAGGCGTGTTGTAGTCCTGCACATCAATGAACGACAGAATGTCCCGCACACCCCACAGCACCGGTAGATAAGTCCCGAACTGGCCGCCGTAGCTCGGATACCCAGCGGGAATCTGCGTCCCCTCCGGCACCAGCGTCAGCATGAAGTCCGGCCCGAAATGCTCCCGCAACTCGCGCAGTCCGGTGATCAAATTCACCACTGAAGGCGTCTTCGGATGCCGGAAGTCCGCGTCTCCCGGATCCAGCACCAGCGACGGCGCCTCGAAGTCCAGGTCGATCCCATCGAACCCGTAGTCCGTCACGATCTGCGTCACCGAGTTCACGAAATTCGGAATGCTCGCCGATTGCGCCAGCGTGAAATATTCTCCGCCGCCGCCCAGCGAGATAAGCACTTTCTTCCCCTGGCTCTTCAACCACGCAATATCGTCCTTCATTTGCGCCAGGTCCATCCCCGGACGCACATGCAGCTTCAACGTGCCCTCCGGAGCCGTGTGGTTCACATCGGCAAACGCCACAATGATCACATCCCACTGCGGCGACACATCGCGCAGCCGCAGAAGTGTTCCCCCCGGCCCGCTCCCCGTCCAGTACCCAATCAGTTCGTGCCCGTTCTTCGCTCCCGTCGACGGAACCGCCGCAACGGATGATGGCGGAGCCGGTGCCAGGGTCTGCTGCGCCGTTCCCGGAGCAGGCGGATGAAATTCAGGGCAGGGAATTGCGCCCGCCTTCAGAATCCCCGCATCGGGAAAACTGTACGGCCCCGTTCCTCCCGTGTACCAGCCCATCAGCGCCACATCCGCCAAATGCCATGCCGCGCCCCGCTCATGCCCCACCCACGCCAGCCCAGACGGCAGATCGCTGCGGTTGTTCGTATTCAGCGGATCCTCGAGCGTATACCGCGTCGCCGGACTATTCCCTCCGCATCCGGTTTCTGAGACCCCCGGCACCTCCGGCCACTTCCACGTCGGCACGATATTTTCGCCCGCCGGCAGCGGCGTCCGGAACGCCAGATGAAACAGCGGGTCGTGCAGGGGATCGTTCACCCATTCCGCCAACTGCTCCGTCAGCGGCTGCACGTCGTGCTCCTGCACCAGCGGCGGCACCGCCCCCAGATACGACCCCAGCGCAAAGGAGTTGCCCGTCGCCGCATCCACACCGTGCGTGCCCCACGTGCAGCACACCGTCGCGTCGCCATAGGTGTAATACGCGGTATTCCGCGTCACTACGATGACCAGCTTCCCATCCTGCCGCGGAATCTGTTTGAAAATCTCCCGCTCCAGATACTCCGCATCCACCATCCCCAGCCGCGTCCCGGTTCGCTTCGACGAGAGCACGTACCCGTCGCCCACCGGAACCTCCACCGTCACCGGTCGCACTTCAGGCTGCCCCAGCAGCGTGTGCCATCCCGAGGGCTTTCCCGCTGTAGCGCGGAGCATCGCATCCACATACTGCGTCGGCTCCTCCGCTCCGAATGTCATCTTCGAGAACACCGGCGAACGCAGCACCTGCCGAACATCCCCCGCAGCATCCAGCGTCACTGCGGTCGGACTCGCGTTGAACTCCAGCCGCACCGGCACCAGCACCGTTGGAATCACCGTCGTCCCGCCCTGCGCCGGATCCCGCCCCGGCAGTGTCATCGCGCCATGCGCCGTGTTGTAACGGAAGGTCGGAGCCGTCCCCTGTCCGTACCCCACGCCACCCACCAGCGCCAACAAAACAATCAACAGATAACGAGCATTTTTCATCAGGAGACGATCATAGCGTCTGGAGGTAGCCAATAACCCGCAACCCGATGGGTTCCATCTTTTTCGCGGACGGTCCCGTCCTCGTCACCATCGCCGCGATCACAGCGCACCGCTAGTGAGGCGAGGTAAACGGCGCGTGCAGGGAACGGTTCGGTTTGAGAAACAAACGCGAAGCCGGGTAATCGAACGTCACCGTAAAACGCCGCAACACATCCGTCCCGATCATGCGGCTGGTAGCGTCGGTAGCCCCGCAGCACGCGACCGTCGGATCCTTCATCGTGAAACTCCCCATCCGGAATGACGTAGCTTCCGCCACTGCGCCCTCCACCGGAGTGCCCAGCCCCACGCCGCTCGCGCTCGTTCTGCGGCTCTGCAATGTCTTCACAATCGGATGATCCACCGCGTCGCTCGATCCCAAATCGATAAAGAAACTGTCCTGCACCGTGACCGTTCCCGGAAACACCAGTTCGCCTTTCACAAACGCCCACTGATCGTGAATCTCCAGCGGCAATTCTTCAAACCCTGGCCTCGCGTGATAGGCCGTCGGCAACTCCACCGTCATCTCTTTCCCTTCAAAGTCCACCGTGATCGCGAACCGTGCCAGAAATCCGTAGCCCAGAATCCCATCCACCCGCGTGCCAATCGATTGCTCCAGAGGCTTCAAATCCGCGGTAAAGCAGTCGTAGCCTCGTGTCTCCAGGCCCGGCATCCGCAGATCCACGTCGTGCAAACTGTGCGTCGGAATCCGCCCCGCCCCAGCCCCCTGCAGCGAACCCGCATCGCCTTCCTTCAATCCCAGCGAGGCCGCCACCTCCCGATCGATCAACGTCCGCGTCGACCCGCTATCCAGCACAAATCGCAGCGGAGCCGACCCGCCAATGGACACCGGCACAATCACCATTCCCTGGCTCAGCTCAATAGGAAAGCTCGTCCGCCCCGCAGCGTCATGGAATACGTTCAGCTCATCAGGGTGATTTTGCGCCAGCGCCCAGGACCCGGCTGTCATCAGCACCGCCAGAAAAACCGCCGCCCACACACTCTGCAATCCCTTCATCGCCACGCCTCCACTCTGCCCATCGCTTTCTCTTGCCCTTGAGCATACCCGCGTCAACCCACCTCGCACCTCCGGTATATTCGAAAAAACGATGACCTACGCATCCCCCCATGAAACCGTGCTCGTCCACTTTGCCGGTCACGATGCCCCAGGCCTCACCACGCAGCTCACCGGCATCCTCGCCGAATTCGACGTCAGCCTCCTCGACATCGGTCAGGCTGTCGTTCACGAATCGCTTTCGCTCGGCATCCTCATCGAAGTCCCGCCCGCCGCACAGTTCGCCGCCCTCAAAACCGCGTTGCAGGCCCGCGCCCACGATCTCGGCCTCCAGGCCCGCTTCAAAACTATCCCCCGCACCGCGCTCCAGCACTGGCTGCACGGCCTCCACCACAGCCACTTCATCATCACTATCCTCGGACGTTCCATCACCGCGCAACAACTCACCCGCGTCAGCGCCATCCTCTTCGCCCACGGAATGAACGTCGATCGCATCGACCGTCTCTCCGGCCAGCTCACGCCCTCCGACGCTCCCGCCAACGCCTGCGTCGAGCTCGCCGTCAGCGGCGACGCCTCTCGCGAGCTCCCCATGCGCGCGGAATTCCTCGCGGCCGCGCAGCAGCTCTCCATCGACATCGGCTTCCAGCGCGAAAGCATCTTCCGCCGTAATCGCCGCCTCTTCGTTTTTGATATGGATTCCACCCTCATCCAGGGCGAAGTCATCGACGAGCTGGCCCGCCTCGCCGGAGTCGGCGATCAGGTCTCCCGCATCACGGAAGCCGCCATGCGCGGCGAGCTCGCTTTCGACGAAAGCTTCACCCGCCGTCTCGCCCTTCTGCAGGGCCTTCCCGCCGATCGCCTCTACGCGCTCCTCGAAACCATCCCGCTCGCCGATGGCGCGGAACGCCTCATCCGCACCCTCCGCCTCCTCGGCTACAAAACCGCTATCCTCTCCGGCGGATTCTCCTTCTTCGCGCGCCATCTCCAGCAGCGCCTCGGCATCGATTACGTCCACTCCAACGAGCTTGAAATCGTCGACGGCGTCGTTACCGGCCGCGTCATTCCGCCCATCGTCAACGGAAACCGCAAGGCCGACCTCCTCGCGCAGATCGCCAACGCCGAAGGCATCTCTCTCGAACAGGTTGTTGCCGTCGGCGATGGCGCCAACGATATCCCCATGCTCAACCTCGCCGGCATGGGCATTGCCTATCGCGCCAAACCGCTGGTCCGCCAGTCCGCCGACCAGTCCATCTCCAACCTCGGCCTCGACGGACTCCTCTACCTCATCGGAGTCCGCGACCGCGACCTCCACCCCCACGAAAATCCTGCTCCCTAGCAGCCCGGAAAAAGCCGGATCCAAATGGCAAGCCGACCTCTTTCAAAGACTGTTTTATTTGTTGTAGATTATGGCTGCGACGGCAGCCAGCAAGAAAGCAGGGAAGACAATCATCCATGAAGAAGAAAAAGAGTGGTTCCGAACAAACCGAATCCGCCTCGCGACGGATTGATGAGAAAATCGAGGAACTGGGCGACTGGCGTGGAGAATTGCTGGCCCGCCTCCGTGCGCTGATCCACCAAGCCGACCCTCAGGTCGTCGAGGAATGGAAATTTATGGGAACGCCGGTGTTTTACCATGACGGCATCATTTGCACTGGCGAAACCTACAAGAGTGTCGTGAAAATGACATTCGCCAAAGGTGCATCGCTCGACGACCCCGCAGGCCTTTTTAATTCCAGCCTCGATGGTCGAGTCAGGCGCGCCATCGACTTCCGCCAGGGCGACGAGGTGAATGAGAAAGCCCTCAAAGCCCTCATCCTCGCCGCCATTGCTCTGAACACGGCGAAGGGCTGAGCGATCTCAGCCCTCAGCGGCGAATCGAGTCAGCCCTGCCAGCGCATCAGTTGCGTCACCTGAATCAGGTTGCCGCAGGTGTCCTTCACCATCGCGATCTTCGAAGCCGTCACGTCCGTGGGCGGCATGGTGAACTCCGCACCGTGCGTTTTCATCCGTTCGTAATCGGCCTGCAGATCATCCGTAAAAAACATGGCCGCCGGCTGGTTCTGCTGGAACAGCGCCTGCTGATACGCCTGGGCCGCCGGATTGTTGTTCAGCGCCAGCTGCAGCTCCGTTCCGTCCGGCTCTTCCGCTGATGCTACGGTTAGCCAGCGATACGGCCCCTGGCTGAAGTCTGTTTTCTTCACGAAGCCCAGAACTTCGGTGTAGAAGTGCAGGGCCTTTTCCTGATCGTCCACGTGAATACTGGTCACTTTGATTTTCATTGCGTTGCTCCTGTCTTAGATGGGAAGAGGATGCCGATCTTGCGAGAGGGGGGCCGCAGCGCCCACGATGCTACCGTGACGCCGGCAAGAATGAGCGGAACGATGACGTGGAAACCATAAGCGCCGTAACCGCCGACCGCAGCACAGGACGCGGCCGCGCCGGTCAGGTCAAAGAAAATACCGGCATACGCCCATTCCTTCAGTCGCGGAAAACGCGGAATGAGGATCGCAATGGCTCCCGTCAGTTTCCAAAACCCCAGAATCGTCACGAAGTAAGCAGGGTAGTGGAGGAGCTTCACAAAGCCATCCACTGTTGTGGGCACACGCGCCAATTGGAAAATACCCCCGCTTCCAATAAAAAACGCTATGAGGATCGTCGAAATCCAATACGCAACTTTGTGTGTTTTCATATTCACTCCAGTCCTTCAACAACGCGTTCCAGATTGCCAATGAACTTCTTCCACCCGTAGCTCGCGCCCTTATAGTTGGCGCCTGATTCCGATTCGAACCCGGTTTGCTCCATGCGCAAATGCGTGCCGCCCTCGGTCGGTGTCAGTGTCCATGTCACCGTGCTCCCCGGTCCCAGGGCGCCCCACGTGTAAGCGAGCCGTGCATGCGGTTCAACCACCAGAACTTCACATTCAATAACCCCGCTCCAGTTCTTCACCGGCGTTGCGCGGAAGCTGAAACGGTGGCCCACCACCGGCTGGAAATCATTCGTCATCAGCCACTCCTGGATGAGTTGGCCTTGCGTAAGCGCGCGCCAAATCTTTTCCGGCGGATGCGGCATCTCCCGTTCAACCACGAGAGTTAGTGCTGGGGCAGAAGCGCTCATGGTTCCATCCTGTTCAGCAGGCCTTCAAGTTTGTCGAATCGCTCGCGCCAGAACGCGCCATAGCGATCGAGCCAATCCACCATCGGAGCCAGCGCGTCAGCCTGTGCGCGATAGTGCGTTTCCCGTCCATCCCGGCGATGCCGCACCAGCTTCGCTCTTTTCAACACCGTCAGGTGTTTCGAAACAGCAGGCTGAGATACCCCGGCATACCGCGTCAGTGCGTGAACCGTCTGTTCGCCGTGCCGCGTCAACTCTTCAAAAATCGCCCTGCGCGTCGGATCGGAGAGCGCCCGGAACACGTGATTGGGATTAGCCAGCGTCACGAATAAACCATAACCAAACGGTTATGCGTTGTCAAGGCCCCGGATGCATTTTCTTCATCTCGGCCTCCGGTTACGGCATTGGTGCGTGGCAGTAAGGCCCGCTGTACCCAGGCCAGGTGGTGCCTCCATCGACGGTCAAGCGGTTCCCCCTACATTTTGTCTTGCTCATTACACGGTTGAAATGGGAGTATCGCTGAATTCCACTTTCCCTACATCGGCCCTTAGGCTCCCGAGATTTTGAGCACCAATCCAATCAAGATACGCGACGGCGCTCCCGCGGAATCTTTGAAAGAGACCGTCCACTGTTGCCTGCAGTGCCGCGCATCAGAAATATCGCAGCGAGCAAGCTGACCTGGCCGCGGCGCAAAAATCGCCGAGCTACGGTATATGGATCGCCGATATCTTCTCAGCTCCATCCTCCGGTTCGCTCTTCACCTCGAAACTCCAGCAGGAATATAAAGTCAGCCCCGGAGCTGACCATTGGACCACCCTGGCATTTGATTCGCCGAAACGTATGAACATCGAGCTTCCCAACCACTTCCAGGACGGCGTCGACCTCGCGCTCGATGCACACACCGGCGTTACCGAAGTGAGCAACACCGCAGACTCCACCTGGCACCGCAAGGACCTCTCCGAATTTCGGCTGACCCAGGAAAAATTCACCTGGATCCCACCGGACTGAGATCTCGCCGCCCTATGCGGCGCTGCGACACAGTGTCGCGGCCTCAATACGCTGACCTCAATAACCAGATAATCGCCAGATCGCAAGAGTGGTCATGGACGCCCAAAATTCTGTCGCTCTATCGTGGCGCAACGGCTCTCTGGCACGCTCGGTATGATTGTTTCCAAATCTTAGGGCGAGAGTCCCTGTACCGGAGATCTCCATGCAGAAGACAACGATCAGCCTCCTTGCCCTGGCATTCTTCACGCTGGGTGGTTTTCCCGCGGCAGCGGGTCACGCGCAAGCGCCAACCGCGGACAATCCCTATCCCACCCGCGCCCCGTTCAGTGAGTACCTCATCGCGGATCCAGCGGCTGAAATTGCCCTGGCCCGCACTGCCGCTCCCCCATCCGTCTCTCAGGAAGCCGAAATCCTGGTGCTGGGCCCAACCGGCTACACGACCGCAGTGAAGGGAAGCAACGGGTTCGTGTGTCTGGTGGAGCGAGCCTTTGCCGCCTCCACCGATTTCTCGGAATTCTTCAATCCCAAAAACCGCAGCCCGAATTGCGTGAATGCCGCAGCCGCCAGGACCTACCTGCCCACCATCTTCCTCAGGACCAAACTGGTGATCGAAGGCCGCACTCGGCCAGAGATCGCGAAGGCGATTGCCGCCGCGTTCGACGCGAAGCAACTGCCCGCCCTCGAGCCCGGCGCCATGGCCTACATGATGTCGAAAGAGCAGTACCTGAACGACGGAGCCAAAAACTGGCACCCCCACTTGATGTGGTTCGTTCCCAGTGGCGACGAAAAATCCTGGGGCGCCAATCTCGACGGTTCTCCCGTGCTCGCGGCGAACGATGCTGAAGACCACATGATCATCTTCATGGTCCCGCTCGCCGCCTGGTCCGACGGCTCCCCGGCCCCGCCAATGGAGCACTGATCACGCACGCGAAATCCTGAGCGCACCGCGTCTATCGCGGGCTCGCCTGCAACTCGTCGAGCTTGCGCTTCAGGTCTTCGAGCTTCTGTCCCGCCTCCGCCAACTTTCCTTGAGCCGTGAGGCGCTCGTAATCGGCCAGATCCTGCGCAGCCCGACGACTCAACGCATCCCGATCCCCCGTTGCACCAATAACGCCAGCAGTCGCCGAAGCCTTCCCCGTCTGCGCACCCTCCTGCGGACCCGCCTCAGCAGTCAGCGACGAAGTGTTCCCGCCAAACAGCGACTGCATCGCCGCTTCAAACGTTGGCCCGTAGGCCAGGCGATCCTGCAGTGCCAGCACCACCAGCCGCAGCTCCGGCATGGGGCTCTGCTGCGCCTGCAAATAAATCGGCTCGGCGTACAGCAACGCTTTCCCGCACGGAATCACCAGCAGCGTGCCCCGGCGCACATGCGATCCCTGCTGATTCCACAAAGTCAGCTGCCCGGAAAGTTGCGCGTTTTGATCGATGCGCGCTTCAATCTGCATCGGCCCGTCCACCAGCTTGGATTTGGGGAAGTCGTAGACGACAGCATTGCCATAATTGTCGCCGTCGCTGCGTCCGGCAATCCACCCAATAAGGTTATTGCGGTTGGCCGGCGTAAACGGGAGAATCTCCACGAACTCCACGTTCGATTCGCCCGGCAGTTTCATCAGAACGTAGTTCGGCTCCATCGTCCGCGCCTGCTGATCGCCCGCGTCGCTCACGCCCAGCTCCGACGCCACTGTCCACAGATCCTCGCGGTTGTAGAAAACATCCGGATCGCTCATGTGATACAGGCCGTAAACACTCGCCTGCTCTTCCAGCAGCAGTTGCGGATACCGCACGTGCCGCCGCAGATCCGCAGGCATCGCCGCAGCGTCCTGAAACAGGGCAGGGAAGACGCGGCGCCACGCTGCGATCAGTGGGTCCTTGTCGTCGAAGACATAAAACGTCGTCGTCCCGTTGTAAGCGTCAACCACCGCCTTCACGCTGTTTCGCATGTAGTTGATCGTGTCTTCGCCCAGCGAATACTGGCTCGAATCGGGATAGCTGTCCGACGTCGTGAATGCGTCCATCATCCAGTACAGCCGCCCGTTGTCGTCCAGCACGACGTAAGGATCGGCATCCCATGTCAGAAACGGCGCCAGCTCCGCCACGCGTTCGTGAATATTGCGCCGCATCAGCAGCCGGCTCTGCGGCGTGATGTCGTCGCTGAAAGGAACCTTCCACAGATCGCCCCGGTCGGCCGCAATCAGGATGCGATGCAGAAATCCTCCCAGTTCGATCCCGCCCGTCCCCTCATACGACGTCAAATTGTTGGTCTGCCCCTGCGGATAGTTGAATTCCTGCTGATGCGTCTTCACATAAACATCTGCATTGGTCATCTGCCCGAAGTAAATCTCGGGCCGTGTGACGGCAAGATTGTTGACCGTGCTCTGCACCGGCATGTTACTCAGCATCAGCGTCGGCAAACCTTCCGACGTGAAGCCGTTCACAGGATTCATCGTGATCCCGTAGCCATGCGTGTAAATCAGCCGCTCGTTGATCCAGTTCCGGCTGCTGTCGGGCAGCTTGTCCACGTTCAGCTCGCGCGCCGCCAGCATCACCTCGCGCGTCTCGCCGTTCAGCGTATAGCGGTCAATATCAATGTCCGGAAAGTCGTAGTAAGTGCGAATTTCCTGGATCTGCCGCAAAGTATCCTGCAGCGCATGCCAGTCCCACAGCCGAATATTCTTCAGCGTCGGCTGATTGTTAGCAGCGTCGGCCGCCTCCACCGTCGTTTCGGCAGGGAACTCCTGTTGCGACACGCGATCGAGTCCCCACGCCTGCCGCGTCCACCGGATATTCCACGCAATGTACGGACGCTCGCGTTCCAGCTGGTTGGGCTTCACAATGAAGTTGCCGACATACCAGCCCACCAGCTGCACCAGCACATAACAAGCGACGGCGGGCACTACGGCCGCAATCAGCCGCGTCCCCCGCGGCCTCCTGAAAACATTGCTGACGGCAATCGCCGCACCCAGCACCAGCGCAACCGAGATAATCAGCAATCCCCGAATAGTGACGTGCGCCTCGGTGTAGTTCACGCCTCCAAAAATCGTATGCACGTCGAGCAGCGTTCCAAACCGCGCCAGATAAACCTGCACCGCAAGAATGACCAGAAAGAAAGCGAAGGCGATGGAGAATCCCCGCCACGGCAGCGGCGGACCGATACTCCCTTTCTCCCGCAGCAACGCCCGGTTTGCTCCACCAATCGCCAGGAAGCACACCGCCGCGACGCAGGCGATCGCCGCCATCGCCATCAACCAGCCCACGATCAGCTGCCATGCGGGAAGAGTGAATAAGTAGAAATTCAGCGGCCTTGCAAAGACAGGATCCAGGGTTGCCGCAGAGTTTTTTGGCGCGGCCCAATATAGCGCAAACGTCGTCCACTCCGCCATCATCGTCGCGCCCGCGATCACCGAGATCACCAGCGACAGAATCACTCCAAGCCCGCGCAGAGCGCTCCGGAAGGGAACCCTGAGCTGCGTTCTCCCCAGAAAGACGGTCCGATCCTGCGGCATCTCCGGCGCATGGATGCGCCACAAAACCAGGAACCAGCCGTAAAGAACGAGGAAAGTCGCTGCGAAGAACGCCCCGAAGACGCCCCATTCCATCCCCCAGGTCTTCCAAAACACCGGGCCGTAGCCGAGAGAGGCGAACCACAAGGCGTTCACGTAATACGACAAGGCCGTGCTGCTCCCAATCAGGATCACCACGAGGCCAGCCAGGAAAAATAAAACTCCGCGGTTCAGTCGCTTCTTTGGTTCTCGAAAATCAATCGTCTGGTGCACGTTCCATCCCCGGTCCCCTCATCAACACTCGGAGAGACCGTGACGATTGTACGCCGGAGCAGTTTTGGCACAGACTTGCGAAGGCTCAGGCGAAATCCAGAGCGCACTTTGCGAAGGACCCCAGGCCCAACTAATTTTCAGGATTGAAATGGCGGGGACGACGGGGCTCGAACCCGCGACCTCTGCCGTGACAGGGCAGCATTCTAACCAACTGAACTACGTCCCCTTGCCTTGTATTACCAGCCGCAAAGCCTTGCGCTTTGCCGCCTCTTCTTCACCCTCAGCGCGCCAAAAACCCAGCAACGCGCGATCCGGAACTGTCACCATTCCGTATCTGGATTGTAGCAAACATCCCCGCCCCTCGGCGACGCCCGGCACCAGCGGGGCCGGTCGCTGATCCTGCCCCTACGCACCCTTCCCATACTTCTGCGCCGCCGCGCTCATCCCCGCGCCACCCTCCGCCAGGTCCGCCAGGCTCATGGCCGGCCGGAACGTCACCTTCGCGTTGAACGCCAAAAACCACGGCTCCGCCAGCGCCGGCAGTTGCGACGACTTCTGCATATCGAAAATGATGTACCCGGTCCGCACGCCCCCGTGTTCCGAGAAATACGCCGCCTCCGGCTTCACTTCGTCCAGAATTTTCTGGATCGTTGCACCTAATGTTCCAGACCGAACCGCGGCGTTCCCGGCTTCGACAGGGATCGAGACTTTCAACAGCATGCGCATCTCTAGGGCCCTCCTGGGGTCAACAAATTATACGGAAACCTCATTCCCCCCACTCAATCCACGCCTCCATGGGCTTAAACTGGTGTGCGATGACCTGGAAACCTCTTTTTTGCTCTCTCGTTCTCGGCGCCGGCGCCGTATCGCTGGCCGCCCAAACCGCCACTACTCCCGCTACCACTCCGCACACCACCACCACCGTGCACCATACCGGCACAGTCGTTTCGCACTGCCCGGTGCCCACTCCCACGCTCTCGCCAAAAATCCCGGCGATCGCGGTCCACGGTTGCCCAAAACTCGGCTACGCCCTCACCTATGTCGACACCAGGATCGGCACCGGCGACCTCGCTCTGCCGAAGAAGTGGTACACCGTCCAATACACCGGCTACCTCGCAACGGACGGCACCAAGTTCGACTCCTCCTACGATCATCCCGACAAGAAGCCCATCACCTTTCCCTACGGTGCGCACCGCGTCATCCCCGGCTGGGATACCGGCTTCGAAGGAATGCGCATCGGCGGCAAGCGTCGCCTCTACGTCCCGTATCAACTCGCCTATGGCGAAATAGGCCGCCCGCCCGTCATTCCCCCAAAATCTGAACTCATCTTTGACATCGAGCTCGTCAGCCAGAGCGACACTCCTCCCCCGCAGCCTCCAGGCTCCAGGCCGCAACCCGGCGCTATGCCCCCCGGAGCCCATCCCGGCATGGGTCAACCCGGTGCGCCCGGCGCCATGCACCCGCCCACTGGCGGCACGCCTCCACCCAGCGGAGCGCCATCCGGCACAACCCCGCCTGCCTCCACTGCGCCGACGACGACCACTCCGCCGACATCGACCGCGCCTTCTTCTACAACACCACCCACGTCGACGGCGCCGACCACCACAACCACCCCCCCCGGCATCCACCACCACGCCGCCCCAACCGCAGTAACGCAAGTCAGAGCAGGGAACAAAACAATCGAGCCGCCGGCATCCAACCGGCGGCTCAAAGTTCTTATGTCGGCAAACTCTCGTCCGCGCACCTGAACGAGTCGCCTTTCGACTCGCCAGTCCCCTACACGCTACCCCCGACACCCTCCGCACTTCCCAACACCAACTCAAAATAAATCAGTGGCGCATTCCGGTACTTCACGTGACCCACGTCCCGCATCCCGCATTTCTCATAAAATCCCCCCGCCCCAGCCACCGCGTCAAACGCATCCAGCCGAATCGCATCCGCCGGCCACTCCCGCGTCATCTCAATCGCCTTCTCCATCAGCAATCGCCCCACGCCCTGCCGCTGCACGCGCGGATGCACCGCCATGCCCGTCAAATAAATCGCCTTCTGCACTGGAGTGAAATACGACACGTCAATCGCCCACGGCTTTCGTGTCTGCAGGTGCAGGCTCCCGGCAATCTTCCCCCACCGCCGCCCAATCAGAATCTGCGAGAAGCGCATCTGGTTCAGCACTCCCCGTTCCGTCGGAGCTCCCGACCACGCCCCCTGCCCATGCTTCCGCGTCAAATCCGCAGACACATCCACATGCAGCGCCACCAGCGCCAGCGCATCTTCAGGAGTAGCAATCGTCCAGGTCAGCTTCATCGTTCGAAAGCGCCTTTTCCGCGTCGTATCAGCTGCGATGCGTTGAGACCCGATCCTCTGCGGAGTGAACGAGAGAGCGATCCGCCGGATACTGTATATGTATCACTCGTCGTTGCATAAACAGCCCTGAGAAAATTCCAGCCCAAAAACATCCCGAGCCACGGCCACCAGGCGTGGGTCCAGAATCTCCAGACTGTCCGTAATCATGGGCATCAGGTAGTCATCGATTCCGAATTCAATCCAGAACCGCACGCAGGCCCATCCAGAAGTCTGAATCAGTTGCTGGTTCCATGGATTCTCGAAGGCCACCCGTTCGTCCGCCTTCAACTCGCATTTGCAGCCAAACGGCGAATGAAGAAAATGCGTTGGCTTTTGCCGCAGTTTGCAGCGCACCGAAAACGAGTAGGCGTCGCTCCATACAGCATCCGGCTGATTCACTCGATAAAGAGGGAACGGCGGAATCGCGGCCGGTCCTGCCCCCTCCGCCCACAGATCGGTGGCCTCCTGATCGCCCAGCAAACCGATGGCAGCGTGCAAATCGGTGCAGCGGTCGATCTTCAATTCAGGGCCATAGTAAACCTCGCCCGTGCCGGGATTGCGCCCGATGGCCCGCGTCTTTCCCGTCGATGCCAGCGTCACGTACGTCGCCTCCTGCGGCAACGCTTCCAGCCTCGTCAGCTCCGTGAAGAATCTTGCCACCCGATCCCGCTCAGGCAAAAACTCCGGCTCGCTCGGAATCAGGAAATGACGGTAAAGTTCGCCCATGCGGCTATTCTAAGCGGCGTAACAAGGAACCAGATTTTCGCTTTCGCATCTGCTGGTCCCCGGTACCATTCAGATAAACTCGGAGCCACCCATGCTGACCCGCCACCTCTTCGCCGCTCTCCTCTGCCTCATCCCCGCCTTCGCCGCCGCGCAGACGGACACCGGCCCTGCGAAGGATGTTGCAGCCATCCACAGCCTCCTCGAGCAGTACACCCATGCCGTCGATACGGTCGACCTCAGGCTGCTCTCGCAAATCTGGTCTCACTCGCCCGAAGTTTCATTCATCTACCCGCTGGGCGAGGAGCACGGCTTCGACGCCATCGAGCAACATGTTTTTGTGAACGTAATGGGCGGCATGTTTTCCGCCCGCGATCTGCAGGCCAACCGAGTGGCAATCCACGTCAACGGAAAAACAGCGTGGTCGGAGTTTCACTGGGTCTTTCACGCGAAGATGCGCAAAGGCGATGTAGCCGTAACCACGCGCGGCGTAGAAACGCAGGTCTACCGCAAAGAATCCGGGACCTGGCGTCTGGTCCACGTCCACTACTCCGAAGATCGCCAACCCGCCCCGTGAGCTGTTAGTTCCGAAACAAACCTCTTCATGCCCAGTTCAGCACGCCCCTTCCGTCGGACGCCCCCCTGCCTGTGGTTCCGCGTCAAACCGCAGACACATCCACACACGCAAAGATGCGAAATGATGCGAGCGCCATGCGAACCACATCTTGTGTGGTGTCGCTTGAGGAAACACGCACAGCTTTACAGGACAGGATGGTTGCCGCTGGCGCCGCGGGACAATACGTCGATTCGCGCAAATTAACTTATCCAGGAGTGTCCCAGGCGCGCTAATATAGGCGGGCGGTGGGGCGGGGCTTGAATCTGAGATCGCTTCTGCCGTGTCGCCGGGAAGAATCGAATACCGAATAGCCGTCCCGCAAAAGGTTTCACGAAAGGAAATGCGCAGATGAAATCAACGCTCGTAGTTGGTGCTGTATGCATTCTGTTTTTCGGGACCTCGATGTGGGCTACAACCGGTGTGACCGGAAAATGGACCATCGAAGTGCAGGGAGGACTCGAGACTTCGAGCGGCCAACGATACAACTCCACGCCACCGGAGACCCAGGTGCTCGATCTGCAAGCGGACGGTACCGTCTTAACGGGAACCGTGACGAACTTCAGGACGGGGGCGAGGAAAATCACGACCACCAGGTCGATTGTTCACGGAAAAGTAGACGGCAACAAGCTAAGTTTCGATGTACCAACTGTATTGTTGGGCACCCAGCAGATCACACATTATGACGGTATGTTGGACGGCGATGTCATCTACTTCACCATCAGGACCGGTGGGGGCAGGTCCAATCCAAACGCAATTCAGGCGCATCGGCTGCAGCCTGCCGAAGAGGCCCCGGCAGCCGGGTCGGTTGCAAGTCCCGCCCCCAGCGCCATGACTCTGGATTCCGGATTAAAGCTCGCAACTCTGGACCATGCAAACATCGAGCGCCTGGGCGGTAACGAGACCCGGCTCGACCTTTTTCTCCTGAAGTACAACCCCACCCTGTTCGACGACCAGCGAATCATGCGATATTTCATCGTCCTGAATAACTGTGGTGGACCAGGAGGCGGTATCGAGCAAGCATTCAACAACGAATTCGATTATCCGAAGATCGTTACTTTTTATCGAACCAGTGCACCGGAGATTCTCGAAAATGTGCCGCGGACTGTGAGTATCCGGGTGAACGCATTCCCCAACATAAGCCATAATCGGGTCGTCTCTCCCATCGCCGCCGTCCTCGGTGACTACGATGTCACCAGAAAAGCATTTCCATTCGTGAACGGCTACAACCCAGGGCTAAGAGAAACCATTGGCCTGGACAGCATCAGTCCCGGAGGCGACCGCGCAACGGATTGTTTAGCGGCCGCACGGCAGCTCAGCAGCTCCCTGGGACTTAAAATCGTAAAAGTCTGTGGCGTTATTGCTTATAAATATAAGATACATAAAGGCTTATAGCAATGATGTTGCGCCGCGATGACAGACACAACCCTTACACATTTTTTGTGATATTCAAGAAGTGTGCGGAGGTTATCGCTCATGTCCGAACGGTTCACGATCCTCGGTGGCAAGGTCCACATCTACAGGCGTCCCAATAGCTCAAGCTGGCAGTGTGCGAGCTTTCTGGCCGGGAAGAATCGACGCACAACCACCAAAGAAGAAAGTCTCTCGAAGGCAAAAGAGGTTGCCGAAGACTGGTACTTGCAGCTACGCGGCAAACTCCGCGACGGCGAATTGAAAAACGGCAAGCTGTTCCGCGAAGCTGCGAAGTTGTACCTGCGCGAATTTGACATCATGACGCAAGGACAGCGCAGTCCGACCTATGCGCGCGGACAGCACGCACGGACAAACGGCCACTTGGTTCCATTCTTCGGCAGCATGGTTCTTCCAGAGATCACGGCTGGCAAGATCAATGAATATCGCATCCATCGTCTTGAGGAGTGCAAGGCGCAGCGGGGCAAGCCGCCGGCGCATAACACCATGCACCAGGAAATCGTGACGCTACGCCAGATCTTCAAAACGGCTCTGCGCCACGGATGGATCGATCATCTGCCGGATTTGTCCGCGCCGTATCGCGCATCGGCAAAAATCTCTCATCGAGCATGGTTCTCGCCGGAAGAGTACAAGCAGCTTTACGAGGCGACGCGAAAACGCGCGCATGATCCCAAGCAGCCCCGTTTTCGTTGGGAAGCGGAGCAACTTCACGACTATGTTCTGTTCTCCGCCAATACTGGCCTTCGTCCCGACGAGGCAATGCGTCTCGAGTTTCGCGATGTCACGGTAGTCGAAGACGAGGGCAGCGGCCAAACCATCCTAGAGATCGAAGTACGTGGAAAGCGAGGCGTGGGCTATTGCAAGAGCACGGCGGGTGCCGTGCATCCGTTCGAGCGGTTGAAGACCCGGACACGACCCAGTGGTGGACCGGGAAGATCAGGTAGTCGTACCGCATCCATAGCCAAGGGCGAGTGGCACGAGCCCGACCCTACCGATCTTCTGTTTCCGAAATGGCCACGCGATTTATTCAACGCGATTCTTGATGAAGAAAAGCTTCGCACCGATCGCGACGGTAGGCCGCGAACGGCCTATAGCCTGCGCCACACGTACATTTGCCTGCGCCTCCTCGAAGGGGCCGACATCTATCAGATCGCCAAGAACTGTCGGACAAGCGTGGAGATGATTGAGAAATACTACGCAGCCCATCTAAAGACACGACTCGATGCTTCCGCTATCAACATCATGAGGCCGCGTCCAAAGAACAAGGCGACTTCGAAGAAAGGCCCTGGCCGTGTGAAAGCCGTTCGCTTGGCTGAAGAGGCGTAGACCGTCGTTGCTTGCTTTATGATGGGTTGTGGCCAATTACCCGCGGGCGTGGTGAAATCGGCAGACACAGCGGACTTAAGGAATTGAGTGCCCGCCAGGGAAACCGGCGGAGTAGAACTGCTCAAAGTCGGGGAAACCTTAACTGGCAATCCCGAGCCAAGCCCGGATATTTTCGGGAAGGTGTAGAGACTAGATGGGCAGCACCTAAACCTCTCGCGGGGAATGGTGAAGGGATAGTCCAGACCACGAACTCGCGTAGCGAGGCGGCGAAAGCCGAAGTGGTATGAAAATCCGCAGACCCTAAACAGGTCGTGGGGGTTCAAGTCCCCCCGCCCGCACCACACGCACATGCCTTGGCCAGGATGGAACCATCCTGGCGTGTTTTGGGGCCGGAACCGGCCCGCTTCGGCCCGGCACCGGGCCGGCACTGTAAGGCGCTTGCATCCGAACTAGAGGCGTTGAATCCCTAGACGTTGCAGCACACACGCCGTGTTCTGCAGCCGGAACGCCCGGACATTGATCGCAGCGGCATCGAAGAAGCCGATCGTCCCTTCATCCATCGCATCGCAGCCACGAAGAACATTCTGTAGCGTCGCCACTGGAACCTCGACTTTCGTTGAGAGAGCAGTGCCATTGCCGTCGTCTTCCCATACCTGAATCATGCGGCCTGTCGAGCTCCGCTCAAAGCCCATCCATCCATCGAAGTTCATTGGAACCCTCCATTTCGATTATCTCTCCCCATGCAAGTCCTCAGAGTTCGGCATCTATCTCACGCTCCCGGTTCCAACCGCGATGCCCACATTTCGCACAGTGAACAGGCGGCAACTCCTCATTCTTCGTTGGCCACAAATGGCCGCATTGATTACAGACCCACATCAGAACATCACTAACTATCACGCGCATGAAATCTCCCCGCCGTAATCAGTCTTTACGCTGTCGTTCGGCTAGGTGTTAATACCGGCAAATTCAAAAATCGTGCAAAACAACCGGGCCGCGCGGGATGCGGCAGGTTCCCCATCAGCGCCTTACGCCCTTCTCTCATGCTTATAACCGCGCCGATACCACCCGGAACCTGCATATAGAGGCATCGAACTGGAGTCAGAAGTTTGTTGCATTTTCCTGACATAGGGTTATACTGAGAAAGTCAGGAACTTGTTACATTTATCTGACATAAGGCTATCCATGTCCACTTCGGCATCCAGCATTCCAGCCGCCATCCGGGACCGCATCTCCGCCCCGGCGCAGCCGCGCGTCTGGACCCCGGAGGACTTCGCCGATCTAGGGCCGCGTACTGCGGTCGATCAGGCCCTCCACCGGCTGGTGGCCTCCCGAAGCCTACGGCGAATTGCGCGCGGCTTCTACGACACCCCACAGGACAACCGGCTTACCGGAAAGCCCACCTACCCCAACCCGCGCGACGTAATCGACGCGCTGGCCCGTAAGGGTAAGGTTCGGGTGGTGGTGGATGGCCTCACCGCCGCCAACGATCTTGGACTTACCGACGCCGTCCCGGCGCGTATCGGCGTGCTCACCGATGGCCGCTTGCGGCCCATCACCCTCGGGAACCTGACCCTCGACTTTCAGGCCGCCGCGCCCAGCCGCCTCTACTGGGCGGGCCGTCCCGCCATGCGCTTCGTACAGGCGCTGCATTGGTTGCGCGATATGCTTCCGTCCGACGACGGAAGTCTCCGCAAGCGCCTTGTCACCATCCTCAAAGACCCCGACCATGGACAGGCCATTCAGGACGACTTGCGCAGCGGCCTGTCGGCCCTGCCGGAATGGATGCGAATGATCGTGCGCGACCTGCTCCAGCAAGCGAACGCTGGAGCGTCGCAGTCGGCAGTGAAAGCGAAGCCCTCCAGACGCGCGCCGGCACCGGCACCTATCATGAAGAGGGCGAGGGGTTCGAGTAGCCGATGACCGAGGGTTTTCAAACCGTACTAGCCGCGAGCGACGAGGAGCGCCGCGACCTTTTTGTTGGTGCTGCCGACCGGCTCCGCACCAATGAGCAGAACATCGAAAAAGACTTCTGGGTTTGCTGGACGCTCGATGCGCTCTTCAATGAATTGGAGGCCGGTGGCCCACGCCTGCTCTTCAAGGGTGGAACCTCGCTCTCCAAAGGCTACGGCTTGATCGAACGCTTCTCCGAAGATATCGACATCACAGTTTTCCGAGAAGATATTGGACAGCCCGCAACCTTCGAGGAGTTGGAAGCTCTGAGCGGCAAGAAACGCAACGCCCGCTTAGAGGCCATCAAAGCCGCTTGCCAGACGTACATCCAAGGCCCGATGCTGGAGCGGTTGAGTTTGCTGCTGCGGCAGACACTCGAATCCGCAAACTTGAGTCCGAACCGGGCGCGGCTAGAAGCCGATCCTCAGGACCCCGACGGGCAGAGCTTGCTTCTCTGGTATCCCACCGCGACCGCCGAGGGCAATGAGTATATCCGTCGCGCCATTAAGATCGAATCGGGCGCGAAGTCCGCCCTCGACCCTCATGCTCCCGTCGTCGTAAAGCCGTATATCTCGGACGATCTTCCGAACCTAAATTTGGCAGTCGGCAATGTGACCACCGTTGACCCCAGCCGTACCTTTTGGGACAAGGTTGTCATCCTGCATGGCCTCCGCCGGTGGTGGGACCGCCGTGGAGAGCTGAGGGGAGGCGGGCAGCGGGTCTCGCGCCACTACTACGATGTTTACCGGCTCCTAGCTTCGGAAATAGGCCGAAAGGCAACGGAAGATGCGGAGATGGCCGAGGACTGTGTTCGCCATGCGCGGATGTTCTTTAACCGAACAGATCTTGACCTAGCCACGGCCGCTCCCGGCAGCTTCGCTCTGACTCCCCACGACGGAATGTTGACCAGCCTGCGCAGAGACTATGTAGCCATGTCCGGCATGGTCTTCGGCCCCCTCCCGGACTTCGAGGCCGTGATTGACGCGGTCACCGGCTTAGAGCAGAAGATCAACGCTGCATAAGGAGCTGTCGAGCCAGGCCACTCCGACCACTTTCAAAAAAATATTCTGAGGGGCGGAAGTCTCCTCCCTCGCTCCAGCCGCGTTGCGTCTTGCGCTACCCTCCTCAGCGGGCCTGTTCCTGCCCGCAACGCCGGCCCTGATACCAGGCGCACTTACGCGCGCGAATAAGGAAACCAGACCTTCGCTGAGGGCTCCGCCCTGGCGCGGCGCAAGGGGTTTCCCCAGTCTTCCGCGCTGCGCTTGTGCAGACCTCCGCTTCGCTTCGCCCTTTCCGTTCCAGCTTCGCTTCCTCTCCAAGGGTGGGAGATTCCCCACCCCATTGCGCCTTGCCGCCCCGCCTTCGCCAGGTGGCGTTCGGCATGTAGGTACATGCCACGCATGGCATGAAAAGCAACGGCAAAAGCCGAGGAGGAAACACCATGAAGCGTACTGCAAACACCACCGCCATCCAGCCATTCACACCCAAACCTCAAACGGCGAAAGAAGTAATTGCCGCCAATGTTAAAGCCCTAATCGAACAGCTTGAAGCAGGACACAGCGATGCACTCACGGCATACCTGAACGCCATGAGCCGATTCCACAATTACAGCTTCGGGAACATTCTCGAAATCGCAAGGCAGAAGCCGTGCGCTACGCGGGTGGCTGGCTTGTATGCGTGGAATCAGCTTGGCCGCAGGGTGAAGAAGGGCGAGAAGGGCATTCGCATCCTCGCCCCCATCATCGGGATTCAGCGTAAGCCGAAGGAAGAGGCCGAGAAGGACATCACCAAGCAGAACCGTCCTGTTTTGGTTGGGTTCCGTTCGGCCTATGTCTTCGATGTCAGCCAGACCGACGGTGCGGAGCTTCCAGCCATGCGCGAGATTGGCGGCGACGTAGGCGAGAACCGCGACCGTCTGCTGACATTCATTGAGCGGCAAGGCATCGAGCTTGTCTTTACTGAGCGCATTGCCCCTGCGTTGGGTATGAGCTATGGGGGCAGGATTGCCGTACTGCCCGGTCAGTCAAAGGCCGAGGAGTTTTCGACCCTCGTACACGAACTGGCGCACGAGATGTTGCACAAGGCCGAACGCCGCACAGCGACAACGAAAGTTGTCCGTGAGACGGAGGCCGAGGCCATCGCGTTCATTGTCGGGAAGGCCGTAGGACTGGAAACCGGAACTGCGTCCGCCGACTACATTCACCTGTACCACGGTAATGCCTCGCTTCTGGCGGAAAGCCTTGAGGTCATCCAGCAAGCCTCTGCCGTCATCCTTGCCGCTTTGGAGCCGCCCGTCGTGGAAGCGGCTTCCGAGGAATCCGAAGCTCTGGCCGTTGCCAGCTAAACCCGCTCTGTCTCTGGGCGGGCGAAGCCAGCGTGTCCGCTCTTTTCCCAATGTGCCCCCAACCGCTCGAAAGGAGCAAATTGTCATGGATACCGTCATCACCAATGCTACCGAGTACCGCAACCTGCCTCTCGCGTTGCTCACCGAATCCACCACTAACCCCCGCCGCATCTTCGAGGAGAGCGACTTGCAGGAGTTGGCTGAAACCATCCGCAGCCAAGGCGTTCTCTCACCTCTGCTCGTTCGCCCGTTGAACGAGCGCAGCTTCGAGATTGTCTTTGGCGCACGGCGTTACCGTGCCGCGCAGATGGCAGAGGCTGCAACCATACCCGTCCGCATTAAGCAGATGTCCGATGCCGAAGTGCTGGAGGCGCAGCTTATAGAAAACCTCCAGCGCCGCGATGTTCACCCGATGGAGGAGGCGCAGGGGTTCAAAGCGCTTCTCGACTTGGAGGAACCGAAGTACAGCATCGAGCAGATTGCGGCAAAGGTGGGCAAAGCGCCAGCTTACGTCGCGCAACGCTTGAAACTGACCGAGCTTGGCGAGGCAGCAGTCGAAGCCTTCTACCGCGAGGAGATCGGCGTCGGCCATGCGCTCCTGCTGGCGAAGCTGCCAACCGACCGTCAGGAGGAGGCTCTTAAGGCTTGCTTCCGCGAGGATTGGAGCGGGAGTGCTGACCGGAAGGCCAAGCGCATCCTGCTTCCCGTCCGTAACCTGCAAACGTGGATTGAGCAGAACATCTTGCTCATCCTCAAAGATGCGCCGTTCGACAAAAGGGACGCGCATCTCGTCGCCATCGCGGGAAGCTGCGTGGATTGCTCCAAACGGACAGGGCACAATAAGCTCCTGTTTTCCGACCTCGGCAAGCAGGATGCTTGCACCGACCCAAGCTGCCATCAGGCGAAGGTGGACGCGCACCTAGCCAAAACCATCGCAGCTAAACCCAAGCTCATGCAAATCAGCACGGCCTACGGCAAGCCGGAAGAGGGTAGCACCGTCCTGCCGCGCAGCCAGTACGTTGCGATTCAGGAGGAGAAGCCGAAGGACAAGGACGAGGCGAAACAGCCTCAGTTCAAGACCTGCAAATTCACCACAGAGGCAATCATCGCGGACGGTGAAGGGAAGGGTGAGATTCACAAGGTCTGCGCCAATCATGCTTGCCCCATCCATCATCCCAAGAAGCAGCCGAGCAAGCCGGATGTTTCGTTCAAAGCACAGGAGGGGAAGGAACGCCGTGAGGCTGCGATTGCCAATACCACCGGCATCCGCATCCTCGCTGCCATTACCGCCGCCGTTCCGGTGCGGTTGATGAAGCGCGACCTGCTATTTGTCACCGAACGGCTGGCCGCCGTGATGGACGAAAACCGTCTGACTGTAATTGCCCGTCAGCACGGTATCAAGAAGACGAAGGACAGCGACTCCATCACGAAGCTGTTTCTCGCCTACCTCCGTCGCGCCGAAGAGAGCGCGTTGGGGAGTGTGTTGGTCGAACTGACCATCGTTCTCTATGCCACACGCGGCAATTCGGCGCACGTCCTCCGCGAGGCTGCCGCAGCGTACAAGGTGAACACCGATGCCATCGCCCTCAAGGTCAGGCAGGAGTTCGCGGCCAAAGAGAAGGCGAGGACAGACAAGAAGCCACCAGCGAAGACCGCAGCGACCAAACTGAAAAAGACAGCCTAGAGAACAGGCCGTCTCGCTTAGGGGTCTGCACTAGCAGACCCCATTTTTTCGCCCGTCTTTCCCACCCTGGGCGTTGCTCCTGCAAGAACGGCAGGAGCAGCTATGCCCGCCCACCCGACGGGATTGCGAACTCAGTTGATCCTCCGAGGTTCGTCGAACCTGTCCGGACTGCGACCTATCATCTCGTGTTCGCTCTACCGTGCAATGCTAAACTTTTGAAATCAGGATCAATTTGCAGCCAGCCCGTGGAGCTTCTTTGAACTCCTTCGAACTTAACCGCTTCCGTGCCTGGAAGAACCATATTTCGACCCAACTCGACCTGCTGGCTGGGATAGCGGGAGAGCTTCATGCAGAGCCGATTGCATCCGAATTAGAAAAAACAAAGCGTGATATGGATGCCGAAAGCTTCCGATTTGTCGTGGTCGGCGAATTTTCAAGAGGCAAGTCCACTGTAATCAATGCCCTACTTGCTGACAGGCTGCTTCCAGCATCTGTCGAGCCCACAACCACCGTCCTGACAAAGATAAAGGGCGGCGCGACCCGATCTTTCAAGCTGTATTACCGAGATGGTCGCGCGGACGAAAACATCTCGGCTGAGCAATTCAAGACTCTCGTCGCTCCGCCAGAGCCAGCGCAACGCGACAAAGAGCAGCGTCGTTTGTATGAGCAGCGACAGACCGAACTTCGCAGTCTTGCGATGGTCGAGATAACTCACCCCGGTTCTCTTTGTGACGAGGGCGTCGAAATAGTTGACACTCCTGGCACAAACGATCTCGACCCACTCCGTGAACAGATTACATACGACTACATCCCTCGGGCCGACGCGATCCTCTTTGTTCTGACAGCGCGACAGGCGCTCACGCAGTCTGAATCTGACTTTCTCCAGAATCGCGTACTTACTTCCGATGTTGCACGCATCTTCTTCCTGTTGAATTACGCTGACACCCTGAGTCCCGTTGATCTGACCACGGTCCAGAATAAATGCGTGCTAGATTTGGCTCGGTTCGTCAGTAATCCAAAACTTTATCCCGTCTCCGCCAAGAAAGCTCTTGCCGCACGAACATCTCGCTCCGAGAACACTTCTGCCGCAATCGACGAGGGAGGCTTCGTCGAACTTGAGCGTGCGTTGGCATCCTTCCTCGAATCCGAGAGGGCGCGAGCGAAGCTATCGCGTCCAGTTTCAAGAGGTATTCGAGTCTGCGAAGAACTTTTAGCCGGCCCTGTAGCGATGGCAAGATCGACAATCGGCCTCGACATACCCGAACTTCGCAAAAGAATTGACGATCTATCCCCCAAAATCCAGATTATGCAAGAACGGAGAAATAGAACACTCACAACGCTCAAACTGCGGCTAGAAAGCAGGAAAATCGCATTAGCTATCCGCATGAGAGAGGGGTTGTATAAAGTGGCTGATGCAGCGCTTAATGCCGTAGACGGCTACGATGGACCCATTAGCTCCGAGGAGTTGGGCAGACATATCGAAGCACAGGTTGCCCCAGTACAATCTGAGTTCCAAAGCACTTTCAAGGCCGAGGCGGCCGAGGCGTTTTCCGCAGAGTTCACCAATATAGAGGGTGAACTGTCGAGCTCACAAGCCGATCTACAGGCCCTCTTTGAAAAGGATGGGGCATCTGTTGCTATTTACTTTCCGTCGGAACAGCCGACAATAGACGGGGGCGGTTTGGGGACGTTTCTCCAAATTGGTGGAGCAGGGATCGGTTTGCTATTTTTGCCTTTCTTTGCTCCGCTTGCTCTAATCGCCGGATGGTTTGGCGGAGCCTTCACTGCCGATTGGATCGAACAAGGGGCAAGACGGGAGAAGCTGGGTGAAATTAGGAATGCAGTAGACGAACGCTACCGAGGGACTATTTCTGATTCCGTATCGCATTTCGAAATGACATGGCAGGTGGCAGTCCAATCAGCCTTGAAGAGCCTAGCCGCAGACTTTGATCGACGGTGTAGTGAAGCGAGGACAGCACTGGAAACCGCACTCGCGAATCTGACTAATGCTTCACGTACTGCTTCTCAGCTAAGTGCGGATATGAATGGACTCGAAGCGCGTATTCTTGCAGTAAAACAGAGCTTGCTCAATGAGGGTTTTCCCCAATGAACTACACAGAGATAAAAAAGCACCTGCGGGATATTGGAGAAGATCTGAGTGCCATCGTGCGAGCGATGGAAAATGAAAGCACCAGCACGGATTTGGCTCACTGGATAGCAGACGTTGACACAGATATTTTCAGTATCGTTGTAGTCGGCGAGTTCAATAGAGGGAAAAGTACCCTTTTGAATGCTTTATTTGGTGTGAATGTCCTACCAGTCGGGGCCACACCGACCACTGCGATAGTGACGATCCTGCGATTCGCAGAGACGAAGCAGATTCGAATTCACCATCGGACCGGGCAAGTTGAAGAGCTTGACTACTCGGAGACGGCCCTCAACAAATTCATTGCTGAGTCGTCATTACCTGCTTGTGAAATTGACTACGTCGAAATCGGCATACCGCATACTCTTTTGCGTTCAGGAGTGGTTTATGTTGACACCCCTGGCGTCTCAGATCTTAGTCGTGAGAGGACGGAAGTTACGTATCGCTTTGTGCCTCGTGCGGATGCCGTCCTCTTTGTGATTGATTCAACGCATCCCGTAACAAAGTCAGAGATGGATTTTCTCGAAACGGCGATCTTGGATAAAGGAGTAGACAGACTTCTTTTCGTCTCGAACTTCTCCGATCTGCTTGATGGCGAAGAAAAGGCTTGTGCTGAGGTGAAGACTGGGAACAAGCTTTCTGCTGTGATCGGTGCAACCGACCCAAAGGTTTTCCTTGTGTCCGCAAGACAGGGCCTTACGGAAGAGGCTCGTGGCCTATCCGGTATAGACAAGTTGTTAACTGAACTCCAGACAATCACCACGGTCGGCCCCCGCAGCCAGGAGAAGGCATTACGGATGCGGGATCGACTCGCTTCAATTCTCGGTTCCGTCAAGCGAGAAATTGAGCAGAAGAAAGCGGCAAGTCAGCTTACCGCCGAACAGTTCATGCACCAAAGCGCGGAGTTGGAAGAGCAATGGCAGAATCGAGAAGCTAAGATTGATCGTATTGGCGAATGGGTGATGGATCGCGAAGCGGAGATCGTTGCCATGACTGAAAAATCCCTCCACACGTTTCATCGAATTTTGAAAGAAGACCTGCATGACCTCGTAACGTCTTACTCGGGCCCAGATTTCAAGGGATTTGTTGAAGTTCAAATTCCAATTCAAGTAAGGAAGCGCTGTAAGGGATGGGTTGAAGGGCACGGAGATGCGTTGCGAAGTCTCGTTATGCGATTCTCTTCGGAGCTTACTGATGGACTGAGCCAAGAGTTTCAGACTAGTCTTCCGCTTCTTGAACCATCCTTTGTTTCTCGTGGCATAAATCCTGAAACGTTTCAGGTCAATCCTCCAGAGGCTAATAAGGGACGACTTCATGCAGGCCTGATTCTCGGCGGTGTCAGCGCACTTCTTGTGATGACAGGTTTGACGATGGCGGCGCCAATAGTCGGCCTCGCAGCATTTCCAATGCTGTCGGGTTACTTGGAAAAAGAGAAATTGGAAAAGGCCAAGCTGGAGTTAATGCCGGAATTGGACAGGGCATTCGAAAAGGCGGCGAAGTCGATGAGAGCTAACGTCCTCGGTTATCTGGACGCCGAGATTAGGGGACTTCAGGAAGCAGCAGAAGACAAATACCGACAGCTTCTGAGTGCAGCCAGAAATAACATCAGAGAAGAGGGTGCTACGAGAAGTCAGAGCACTTCTAACGTGACGAGTACGATCCGAGCTTTCGATGAGAGCATCGGTCGGTTGGAAGCGCTCGAATCGCGCTTATCCTCAGTATTTCCCAAGCAACTTGAAGGAGGCTCGATATGAGCGACAACTTTACCGATCTGCACCAAATCCACCACATCGGGGATATGTCCGAGCACACCATAAATGGCGAGGACATTTCGACAGGAGTAAAGAATTCTTTCTCTGAAAACTATTCAAGAGCTGATGGGGTTCACGAATGGGCGGTTAAGAACGCCGAAGGGGGAGAAGATGTCTACCACGGTACGTCTTTGTACGAGCGGACCATACCTACTGGACACGGCGCACATGAAATCTATGACTCGCAAATGCATTTAAAAGGCACCATCGTTTCCAACGTGCATCACGGCCACGACGTACTGCATGGCGGGAATCTGATTGACAGCAGTATGCCACTTGGACACGGGACTTCCACTGTAATGCACTACGCAGATCCTCTGGCACATTACAGCGAACATACATGGACGAAGCTGATTCTCTAGCAAGGCGCGATGCAGACCATCGAAACAAACGATGAGATAAAACCCGTGGATTTTAGCCGTGCCCTATCGGCATTCGGCAATGATTTGGCACGCTATCCTGCCTTGGCAACACACGCCGCAGACTTCAGTTCTGTTGCACACGATCTGTTATTTCCACCTGTCGTCGTGGTAATGGGAGCCTTCAACGCGGGTAAATCTACACTCTTGAACGCGCTGCTGGGCCAGAACCTCTTGAATATGCACGTTCTGCCCGCTACAGCGACGGTGACTATGCTGTGCAGGGGCAACGCTGGAAAAATCTACGGACATGCCAATGGTCAGCCAATCCGTACTTGGCCTGTGTCGAAGCTGGCTTCTCTGTCGGCCGAAGGAGATGCGGAGGCCGTGGCCATTCGCCAGTCTCTCTCCTACATCGAGGTTCCGCTTGAGGTCAAGCTACTCGATAGGGTGACACTTGTTGACACTCCGGGGCTCAATTCTCCAAACGAAGCGCACACAAGAGCGACGGAAGAGTTTGTGCAAAGGTCCCATGCGGTCTTGTGGATCGTGTCCTGCCTGCAACCGCTAAACGAGCAGGAGCGGTCCTGGATTGAACGTCTTCCTGATGGTGTGAAGGTCATGGTTGTTGTTAATCAGATTGACCAACTGGACCCGGAAGAAGATTCACTATCGCGAGTGATCGAGCGAATTAAAAATAATTTGCGGCGACCCGACCTCACCGTCACGGCTGTTTCGGCGAAGCTCGCTCTGGAAAGTCGTTTGGAGGAAAACCCGAACGCTTATGCATCGTCATTGTGGGATAAATTCATTGCGGATTTCAATAGCAGGATCATCGAGAGCGATCACAGGCCACAACTCCTGCGCTTAGTGAACAAAGTTGCAGCTCTCTTCGATTCCCTAGACGCCGATATCGCTGGATACCTCGCTGAAGCTGATGCCCTTCGCATCAAGGCGAAAGGTGGCAACGAGTACCACCAGGACCTGCAAAGAAGAATCAGCGCATTGGCAGCAGCCGAGCATTCTCTAGTCCATGCTCCCGATGCGCTGGTTGCTGTGCAGCAAATAGAAATCGCCCAAGAATGGAACATTCCGGATGAACTCAAACTGAAGCGGGAGGTGCTGATAGGAGCACTCATCGCGTTTGAAGCCGGACAGACACAACTTGGGTATGAACAGGCGTTGTTCAAGGAAAAGTGTGACCAGATCGAAAGCGACTATCGACAGCTAAAGTCGGAAGCAGAGCAGTACATGAAATCTGGGTTGTTCGGTGGTGAACCCATCATCTTCGATGGAAAGAAAAAGAAGTTAGAGAACCGAGAAAAGCGGATCGTTACTCGCAGCGACGCTCTATTAGCCGAGCAGGAAACCCTCCGCGCGAAGCAGAATTCGTCTGATGCTAGGAAGAGACGAGTCGAGAATGACTTCAGTGCATTTGTTGATGAGATTGTTGCGGCCATTCGCGGAGTGATGGCCGCAGTGGTTAGGGAGTCGCACGACACTGTCGGTCAGCAGAAAATCGCTGGTAGACAGCTTGAGGATATGAAGTGGCTTCCCACGTTCGCTTCCAAAGTTCGTCAGGCAAGCTATTGGAGAGTGCCTGAGCGAGACGATGCCACATCATACCCAGATGGTTTGAACGCCGCTCTTGGTCGATTCAAGACCACGATTGATACCGTCCTCGAACGAACCTGGGGCATCAGTATTCCTAACCCATTGGTCGAACCGGCTGCTTCCACAAAGCAACTATCCTATGAACGCACGGTCCCCAGTTTGCGTGTTCAACCTGGAGCGGTATCAAGAAGCTTTTGGATTGTTGCGGGGTTGGCTGCAATCTTGCTCATTGTGTTTTTTACGATGCGACATGCCCCCCAGCACCTCAGTCGGCCGGCAACGGTTGAAGCGGAACAGCCAAAGCCGAGTGCGATGCCAATTCCAGTTGCACCGACTGATGACTACACTGCTATTCGCGCCTCTCTCGCGGAAGAAGGCTATGTCGCTGATGGAGCAATCGCAGATGTTCCCGGGATCACGCCGGAAGCCGCCCTCCATGCTCAGAAAGTGTCCTGCTCTGGAGTCAAACAACCTTGCGAGAAGCTCTTCGTATTCGTTGGGCCTCGGGCCGTTTGGAGCGAAGATCTGACCTCATCGGATGCATTATCAAACGTCACCGTGAGTGGTCCTGGGCAGTTTGATGTGCAAGTTAAGCGGCAGCTTCCCGATGGGACGGAAGCCTCTGTAACGACCAAATACAAATGGGATGGCGCGACCCTCGCGCGCACCCGTGATGACACAAATACTGAGACGCCAAGCTCTCCAGAGGCAACCACGGGAGGTCAAGCCGTTACCGTACCTCAGTCAGCTTCACCTGTCACAAAAGCCCCGGAGGTGATCGTCCCAACCGCCGACGCCGCCAATCAACAAGGCATAGCCTTTGCAAATGCACGCCAATATGACTTGGCCATTGCGTCGTTCAATCAGGGGATCGAGCGCGATGGGGGTAGGGCGGACCTCTATAACAATCGCGGTGCGATGTTTGCGAATAAGGGCGATAACAGTCGAGCAATCGCCGACTATGACCAAGCCCTCCGCCTCAACAGTAATTATCCCCAAGCGCTCGATAATCGTGGTAACGCCTACGCTCAGTTGGGCGACTACAACCGTGCCATCGCGGATTACGACAAAGCTATTCGTCTTAATCCAAATTTCACCGAGGCAATCAACAGTCGAAACATGGCATTGCTAAGGCAGACACAACAGGCTCAAGGTCGTCCACAGAACCAGGCTCAAAGCTATACGCCGTCAACACAATCAAATCCCTATTCCAATCCTGCCGTGGCGAGGACCCAGTCCGCATATACTCCACGAAGTGCGCAGGGCACCTCGTACGATGACATCGTGCAGTCAGCCCAAAATGCTCTTCAACGTAGAGACCTTCGGGGAGCATACAGACTTGCAACTCAGGCGCGTGATTTGAGCCCCGACAACCTTCCAGCATTAGAGCTGATGCAGGTAATCCTGGCTCAGGGAGGCGACTCGAATCAAGCGGAAAGTGCCGCATTAGACGCTATCAGGCATGGCGGTAAGGCCGTTTTTGAACTCCAACATTTTCATGCGTGGCCGACCAACCTACATGCTGCAAGGCTCATCATCACGGCTACGACTCTCGAATTTGTGCCCGAAGCTCCATGCAAGTATGGCGACTTCACTATTCCATTGACAACCATCAAGTCTGTTGAGATGGGCGAGAACACACTGAATGTCTATCTCTTGAACATAAAGTTTGACGATTCGCATGAGAAGACGGGAAAGGGAAAAGAGGCGAAAGGACAGATAAGCTTCACAGACTCCTCATCTCGTCTCGATAATTCATCGAGTGCCTACCACGTGTCGTCGCAACGTTCCGTGTCGCAGGAGACGGCCTTATTTTCGGCCATACGCAACGTGATATTGAATGCAAAAGGACGCCTTTAGGAGTCTTCTGGGATATATCTTCTGAATGGATCGTCGCATCTCAAACCCTAGAAGAGCCAAGGCCGCTGCTGCGCAGCGGATGTAGGGCTGACACGTCATCCCCAACGGGGAACTGCTGAGCTACCGGAAGTTTACGGCTGTCTACACGTTTGTTTTCTGCAACTTCCGGTTCCATGTTTCCCGGCGTAATCGCCGCGTTTCTGGAACGACGCCGCTGTGTTCACCGATGTGAACACATTGATCCGTCGGCCTTTACGGGAAACCGCTGCGAACTAGGCTGGCATCGAATGTCAGCAGGAAGTAAGTCCATGCCGGGGTCATTTGCCGTGTCCTCCCCTGACTCGAAAGCTCCTTCGCTGATTCCTCCAGCGGCTTCCGCCGCTCGGTCGTCTGAGACTTTCCGTGCCCGATCCATTGCCACCCGCCTGACCGAGGCTGAATTTGCCGAGGTAGACGCGGCTGCTGGTCGCACCGGGAAGAAGACTGCCGAGTGGCTGCGCGAGGCGGCACTCGCTCAGGCTCGCTCCGCTCCGGTCGAGAAGACCGACCCGATTCTGCTGGCCGAGCTGATGGCAATGCGTACCCTTTTGCTGAACCTCTTTTCGGCGGCTTCCAAGGGGCCGTTGACCGACGAATCGCTCCGCAAGATGCTGGCCTACGCCGACTCCATTAAGCAGCAGAAGGCCGATGAGTTTCTGGCGAAACTCAGAGCCGGAAACGGAGCCAAACCGCCGAAGGATACGCCATGAAGCCGATGGGCTTTCCCAGTCGGTTTCGCTGGTGGATTGTCGCGGTTCTGGCCGTCCTCCTAGGCTTGCCTGTGCTGCCTATGGCGGCATGGTTCGCATGGGAGATGCCGCCACTTCACAAGTGGTATTTGATGGCATATCTGGACAGCACGGAGAGAGCCAAAGAACCGGGTGCAATCACCGAAGTCCGATGGTTATTTAAGACGGCTCCGGGTCGGCAACATATCCTCGTCACCGACCGTGATGTGGTTTCCTCCAGCGATCGTAAGCAGCCAGTTCAACTTTCCCAAAGCGCCATCAACGACGGCTGGCGCGGCGTCGAGATGAGTCCTCCCCAACAGGTCAATTCGATTGAACTGAAGGAGTTCCTGCAGGATGACTTCTACAACGGTAATGGCTTCTGGCAGGTGATGGAGGAGCCCGCCGCTGAAGCATTTGGATTTCTGTTGATTGCGATTGTGCCGGCGCTCGCCCTCAAAGGAAAGTTTGCCAGTAGAGCGAAGCAGGAACAGCGCCACGGACGCCGCACGAAAGGGCCTGAGCTGCTTTCCCTTCTTCACTGGAATCGTCGCACAAAGGCCGACGGTATTCAGTTCCAATTGCGGAGCGAGAATACGTGGCTAAATCATCTCGGCAAATTCTTGCCCGGATGGGCGAATCCCAGCTTTCGTATCCGCCGCGATCTCGAAGCGAGTCACATACTTTTGATGGGCGATACCGGCAGCGGCAAGTCCTCCGCGATCCGGGAGATTCTTCGTCAGATTGTCCAACGGGGAGAGACGGCCATCGTCTATGACCCGGCGATGGAGTTCACTCCGGAGTTCTACTCACCGGGGCGCGGCGATCTCATTCTCAATCCACTCGACACACGGTGTCCCTATTGGGGCCTTGGCGACGAGATTACCCGCGATGAAACTGCGATGACCATTGCCGCCGCGTTCCTGCCAGAGAAGGATTACGAAAAAGAGTTCTTTACAGATGGCCCACGCCGGATACTGGCCCATCTACTGAAGCGAAAGCCGCAGCCCAGAGACATCCTTAAGATGATGTCGAATCCGTCGCAGATAGAGGCATCGGTACAGGGAACACCACTTGCCGCGTTGCTTGATCCTGCTGCACCGGCCCAGCGTTCCGGTGTCCTGGCGAGTCTGAATATGGTTGCCGACAGTTTAGAGTTGCTGCCGGAGTGGGAGCATACGAGGCCGACGTTCGCGACGAGGGAGTGGTACGACGAGCGGAAACGCTGGGTCTTTCTGACCTCCCAATCTTCCTATCGCGAGAAGATTCTGCCACTGCATTCCGTCTGGCTTGACCTCTTCATTCTGCGAATGATGGGCTACTGCGATGACCCCCATGTGAAGCCTGTCTGGTTTGTCCTCGATGAGCTCGCCAGCCTTAACAAATTGCCCCAGCTTCACGCCGCTGTTACCGAGAATAGGAAGCACGGAAACCCTGTTGTCATGGGCTTCCAAGGCCGAAGCCAATTAGAGAAGCGATACGGCCAGGATGCCGAGACCATGCTCTCCCAGCCAGCGACCAAAATCTTCTTTAAGACCTCTGAGCCGCGGGCGGCGAAATGGATCTCAGAAGCCATCGGTGAGATCGAAGTGGAGCGGCTGAAAGAGTCACGCAGTATGGGATTGCTTCGCAGTAAGAAATCGTTCACGATGGAGATTGCCACCAAGCCTCTTGTCATGCCGTCCGAGATCGCCGGGCTTGAGCCATTACACGGCTATATCAAGCAAGGAAATCTCGTGGTGCCTGCACAGTTCCCATACTTGAAGTCGAAAGTGAAGCAGCCAGGATTTATCGAGCGGACAATGCCTGTCTCTGCTCCGAAGCCGACGCCCCACATTGTGTCTCATGTCACTCCGCCAGCTCCGGCGATGGATCAGCTTGTGCCCAAAAAGCCAGTGAACAAGCAGACTGCTTTCGCGCCGTTCTCCAAACAGCGTGCGGTGAATGAAAAGCATTCAGAGTGGGATGAATCGGAGTGGATTGAGTGAAACTGTATAAGAGGCCCTCAGAACAGTTCATGTCCCACAAGCCGACGTGTCGATGCAAATCCAATTCTCATTTAGATCGGTTGGCCTCGTGAGGCGTTACACAAGGCAACTTGAATTCATATCGAATCGCCGGTATTCCACCGGGAGCGAGAACTGCTTTCGCAAGGTTTCGAGATAAGCGCTGGCGTGCTTGTCGAGCGGCGGTTCGCCGACGATGACAAGCCGAGTAGCTGGCTGCGCACCAGGCCAATAGGAATACTCCAGGAGTTGCCCCAAAGCCTCACGAATACAAGATTGCGCCGAAAGGCCGGTCTTGATTTCGTAGTACGTATATTCGCCGCCTTGGCGCACGGCTGCGTCGATGTAAGTTCCATCGGCGGTGAGTTGTTCGCCGCTTACGCTGTCACCGTAGATGGATTTCAGATGTTCGAAAAGCGCAGGCTGTATTTGATTGTGCCGGAGTGATTTTTCGACCGTCTGGGCTGAATGCTCGGAGGTAGTACCTGTCACGCGGGCCTTGTTGCCAGGAGACCAAACAAATCCCTTACGCTGACTCTCGGGAGCTCGCGCCGGGAATGTGTCGGTGCCCTCGACAAATTCATAGAGCGGCAGGAGCCGGTCGAAATCGTTGAGAATCATACCAACGTGTATTGCGTTAGCCGGTTGTAGCCTGCCGATAAAGATAAAGGTCTGGTCCTTGACCTGGGAATCTGGAATTGGAGCAACGGGATAGTTGTCGCTACGACTACCATCCGACCAATTCCACATTTCAAAACCAGCGAAGTCTTCATGGTAGATGTGAAGGTACTCATTGAAACGTGCAATCTTCGGCACAAGGGACTCGATGGTAGGCAGGTCGCGCGTCGTTTGGAGAGAGAAGGCTACGCCATGCCGAAAGGTCGTGACATCGCGCACATCCTCAAAGCCGAGATTGAATTGGAGTTCGCTTAAGCCGCCGACATGAAAAACATAAGCTCTATCCTCTTTTTTCAGGCCGGAGTAAAACGGCGTTCCGGGCAAGCTCTTCATGCCCTTGTGAGCTTTACGCCAGTCGGGTAGGCCGCCGAACGGACGGCCCTGTGCGCGTTCATTCACCTCCGTTACTACTTCCTGTAACGTGAGCACGCGCGGGAGTTCTTTCACAGTCGCGATCCGCCTGAATCGAACGATTTGCCGTCTGAGGTCGGCGCGATCGACTTTAAATCCTGCGGCGCGCCAGTGTGGCGCACGCGACCCTCCTTCTTGGTTGGACCACCATTCGCGATATGTAGTAGCAGAGGGCGGCAGCGTGTCGCCGATGATCTGCGCGACTTGATCAAACGACAGTGTTGTTTCGTTTGTGGTCGGCGGGAGCGCTGCTAGGTAACCCCGAAGAGGTTCGTATTTTTTCCGGTCGTCGAAATCCGGCATCGCGCTTCCTTTCATTCGTCAATGCCAATTTTAAAACGGACTAGCCGGACGAGTGGTAACTACAAGGCGATAGGTTGACGCCCATTTCTTTTCATCCGGCTTGATCTGAAGATCAGTGTATATGGGAACCTTGACCCAACAGACTCTTGTGTCCCCCCGGAGGCTAGGTATGGAATAGGTTCATGCTCGTTAGCTGTTTAGCGGCTTCTGCAACTCTTTGGGATAGATATAGAATTTCATTAGGCAGAAACGAGATGCTGCCGCGCACGTTGTGGAGTACAAGCGCATGTTGACCATCTCCAAATCGCTATCCGCAGGCCAGGCCCGCACGTATCATTCGCGCGAGTTCACTTCCGAGCGGCAGAACTACTGGAGTCGCGACCAGCAGGTGCATAGCGAGTGGCGAGGCAATCTCGCGCAAGAGTGGGGTCTCGAAGGTGCAGTTGATTCCGATCACTTCGCTCGACTAAGCGAAGGCCAGCATCCTGAGAGCGGCGTGCAACTCGTCAAGCACCAGTCCGCTAAAACCTATACCAACGAATACGGCAAGGAGATCACCAGCGTCGAACATCGCGCCGGTTGGGATGCCACATTCTCCGCGCCAAAGTCTGTCTCCCTCACCGCTCTTGTCGGAGGAGATGAACGTGTGCGCGAGGCGCACCGCGAGAGTGTCCGCGTTGCTCTCGGCGAACTGGAGCGGTATACCCAGGCCCGCATCGGCAACGTCCATGCACCGGAGACAACCGGCAAGTTCATCGCCGCTACCTTCGAGCATGACACCGCTCGCCCGGTCGAGGGCTATGCTGCGCCGCAACTTCACACCCACGCCGTGATCTTCAATGTGACAGAGCGCGAGAACGGCCAGACCCGCGCTCTGCAAGAGCGCAGTCTCTTTCAGTCGCAACACTACGCGACCAGCGTGTACCGTTCCGAGCTCGCCATGCGGTTGCATGGCTTGGGATATGAGATCGAACGCGGCAAGCATGGTCAACCGGAGATTAAGGGTTACACCCAGGAGTATCTTGACGCATCGAGTCCGCGTCGCGAACAGATCAAGAACCATCTGCAGGAGATCGGCAGAGAGGGTGCGGGTGCGGCGCAGGTGGCCGCGCATCGGACTCGTGACAATAAGGAACTGCTCTCGCCGGACGAGGTATTGCAGCGGCATCGTGATTTGGCGGCACAGTACGGACATCAAGCAGATCGTGTGGTTGCGCAAACGCGGGAGCGGGCGCATCATCACGTCCAGAATTCCGACAAGACAGTCCAGCACTCCATGACCTATTCACGCAATTCTGTATTCGAGCGTTCAGCGGTGGAGGATGAGCGGGCCATTCTGCAAGCCGCGATAGATCGCAGCATGGGACAAGCCACATACGGCCAGGTGCGGCAGGAGTTTGAGCAGCGAGTCTTGCGAGGCGAGTTCCGTGAAGTCGAGCGGACGGAAGGCCGAGCGGCGCCACAGTACACTACCGCCGAGATGATCCGCATGGAGAAGGAGATCATCGGCCAGATGCGGAGAGGCAATGAGCGCGGCTTTGGTGATCCTATGTTGGTAGCGCCTTCCTTGCGGATTGCGACGGGAGACCGACACCCAGAGCTAAGTCCGGCGCAACGAAGCGCAGTCGATGACATATTCGTGAGCCGCGAGAAGATCGTTGGGCTTGATGGCATCGCCGGCGCTGGTAAGACAACGACGCTGGCTGTTGTGCGCGAGGGCGCGGAAGCACAGGGATATACAGTCGAAGGATTCGCGCCGACATCTCGCGCAGCGCATAAGCTCGCTGGGGCCGGTATCGAGACTTCGACGCTCCAGCGCCATCTTGCCAAAGGAGAACAACCGGACACCGGCGAGAGGAGATTGTACGTCCTCGACGAATCTTCGCTTGCTTCGACTCGTCAAATGCACGAGTTTGTCGAACGGCTCCATCCGAATGACCGTGTTCTGTTGGTAGGGGATACACGCCAGCATGAAGCCGTCGAAGCGGGCCGTCCATTCGCACAGCTTCAAGAGGCCGGAATGCGAACGGCGAAGCTAGAGGAAATTGTTCGCCAGCGCGACCCCGATCTGAAGCAGGCCGTGGAGCAGTTGGCGCAGGGTCAGGTGGGAGTCGCCGTTGAGAACCTAGACCGTCAGGGCCGCGTGCATGAAGTGAAAGGCCATGACGAACGTATCGCGGCTATCGCCCGCGAGTATGCCAAGTCGCCTGAGAATACGCTGGTCGTTTCGCCCGACAATCGTTCGCGTACCGAGATCAACGAACAGATTCATCGTGAACTGCAATCGCGTGGGGTGGTAAGCCAGCAGGAATACACGATGTCAACGCTTGTTGCACGACAGGAGATGACCGGAGCAGATCGCGCCTGGGCGCAGCAGTACCAAGCGAACGATATTGTGCGCTACTCGCGGTCGTCGAAGGAGACTGGCATCGGTAAGGGCGAATACACCCGCGTTAAGAGCGTCGATGCGCCGAATAATCTTCTGACAGTTGCACGCGTAGACGGCACGGAACGCACCTACGATCCGCAGCGTCAGATGGGCGTTATGGTCTACCGCGAACAGGAAAAGACTTTCTCGACGGGCGACCGCATTCAGTTCACCGCGCCGAACTCAGACCTCAAAGTCGCTAATAGAGAGTTGGGAACCATAGAGAGCATTGCGCCAGATGGAGCGATGCGATTGAAACTCGATAGCGGACGCGAGATGAACTTCGATCCGCAACGTCATCCGCATCTCGATCACGGCTACGCCGTGACCAGCCACTCCAGCCAGGGTCAGACCGCAGATCGTGTCCTCATTCATGTAGACACAGAACTCGGCCCCAAAGACCTGCTCAATAGCCGCATGGCATATGTGGCTGTCTCGCGCGGTCAGTACGACGCGCAGATATTCACCAGTGACCGGGAGAAACTACCCACCGCGCTTGGGCACGATGTTTCGCACCAGAGCGCCCATACGCCGGAACGAAAGCCGCCGCAGCGGGAGCTTGCCGAAACTCCAAAGCAGGAAAAAAGCCAGGGTATGGATATTGGACTAAGCCTCTGAGCCCGACCACCCGTGCGATTTACCCACCTCAGCCCTTGACGTTGGAAATACGTACCCAAAAGAAGAGGTATGCAATGATGAGAAAAGTGGCATAATTTACACATAAAGTTGCACAGTATACAATTTGGCGAGCGTAAGTCATTTTGTATTAGTTATTTACAAAGAGACACAGCGGACTTGGCAGTGGTTCGAATTACATCATCACGTTCAAGCCCTTCGCATTGACCGAACTGCCCGTTGACGAGGCGGCCGCGGAGGCCTGGGTCCGCAGGGACGGTGTGCCCAAAGGTGGGCAAAGAGAAGTCAGCCTGGTGCTGAATCTCGAACTCAAAGCAGAGGCGCCAGAATTTATCAACACTGGGAGAGGGAACACATGGAAGTTCGCGGCCGACCTCACGAAGATCACCGTGGTGGACAAGAGTAACTGGCCCATCGCCACTCTTAACCCGTGAGAGCCGACGGTTGGCGGAATACAGATCGACCTTTTCCCTAAGGTCTTCTTCTTGAAATGGTGGTGTTCCGCGCTTCAACACACTTGGAGGTCGCGAAGTTCAGCGCAGCTTTTGTTCCAGCAGCATCGTCCATAGGTCCGCCGCGCTTCATCCGGCGACGAAAACCCCATCGCAGAAACCGTTACCATGGGAGAATGATGCGGGCAGCGATTCGCATTTTCCTGGTAGGTGCAGGGATCGCATGCGCGGCGATCGTCGGCGGCCCTGCAATGTTTGCGCAGCAGACCGGTGCGTCGGGGGCAACCCAAAATCCTGCCGAGAAAGATGCGGGTCCTCCCACAGCCTTTGAAGTTGCATCGGTGCGGCCGGTCCCCGAGGGACGGCAGGGCCTGTTCTCCATAACCCCGTGGGGATCCGGCCTGTTTATGGCACGAAATATTTCACTGCGCCTCATCATCGCCCTTGCCTATCAGATGGACGATCACAACGTGGTCGGGATGCCAGGAAGCGTTGCGGAACGTGAGTTCGACATTTCCGCACGCGTGCAGGGACAAGCCAAACTGAGTTACGCGCAGATGCAGCCGCTCCTGCAGAGTCTCTTGCGGGAGCGCTTTCACCTGGCTGTGCGGCATGACACGAAGGACGAAGAGGGCTATGAGCTGGTAGTGGCAAAAGGCGGTCCGAAGTTGACCCAGGCGAGCACCTCCCCAGGAATGCCGTCCATCCTGCCAACGGGGGTGCAGGGCGAGGGCATCACGATGGCAGTACTCGCAGGCATCCTGTCGCGACCGCTGGGGCGGCCCACGGTCGACAAGACAGGCCTCAATGGAAACTATGAAGTGACGCTGCACTACCGGGCAGCGGATTCGGACGACTCGACCCTGCCCTCGATCTTCACGGCACTCACGGAGCAGTTGGGGTTAAAGGTCGTTCCGGCAAAGGTTCCCGTGGACATTCTGGTTGTGGACCACGTGGATGCGGAGCCCACGGCCCAGTAGAGCAGGCAGGTAGACCAACCACTTGATGCCGGCTCCCATCACCCTGCAATAAAAAAAGAGGTTGCGATAACCCGCAGCCTCTTTTCCTACACCCTAAACGCTACACCCTACACCCTGTCTCTCAGCTAACCAGCAAAACCCCATCCGTCTTCTCGGGCGCGCCTTCTTTTGCCACCGGCCGATAGAACAGTTGGTTGTTGGTCAAATACACCTCGAGAAACGCTGGACGTTCCGTGATCCCGCCCGCAATCAGCGCCTCCGACAGTGGATCTTCAACGAACCGTTGCAACGCCCGCCGCAGCGGCCGCGCCCCGTAAGTGCGATCCACCAGCGTCTTGTCCAGGATCCACTTCTTCGCCTCTTCGGTCACGGAAATCGTGATCGCCTTCTGCGCCAGATTCGCGTTCAGCTGCTGTACCAGCAGTTCCAGAATCTGAATCAGATCCGCATCCGTCAGCGACTGGAACAGGATGATTTCGTCGATCCGGTTCAGGAACTCGGGGTTGAAGGTTCTCTTCACCTCGTTCTTCACCAGGTCTTCGATCTTCTCCATCACCATGTCGGCACGATCGCTCTGGAACCCCAGCCCCTCTTTCCGCTGCAGGTGCCGCGCGCCAATGTTCGACGTCATGATGATGATCGTGTTCTTGAAATCCACCGTGTTCCCCAGCCCATCCGTCAGCTGCCCATCTTCAAACACCTGCAGCAGGATGTTGAACACGTCTCCGTGCGCCTTCTCGATCTCGTCCAGCAGCACCACGCTGTACGGCGACCGCTTCACGCGTTCCGTCAGCTGTCCGCCTTCCTCGTAGCCCACGTATCCCGGAGGCGATCCGATCAGCTTCGACACCGAATGCTTCTCCATGAACTCCGACATATCGAAGCGGATCAGCGACTTTTCGCTGCCAAACAGGAACTGCGCCAGTGTGCGCGCCATCTCCGTTTTGCCCACGCCCGTCGGTCCCAGGAACAGGAACGACCCAATCGGCCGCGCCGGCGATTTCAGCCCCGCCCGCGAACGGCGAATCGCCCGCGCCAATGCAGAAATCGATTTGTCCTGGCTGATCACCCGCTTGTGCAGCTCTTCTTCCACGCGCAGCAGCTTCTGCGTCTCTTCTTCCTTAATGGACGTAATCGGCACGCCCGTCCAGCGGCTCACCACGTCCTCAATGTCTTCGCGGCCCACAATCCCCGCCGTCGAATCATCGAGGTGGTACTTGTCGCGCAGCGCGCGCAGGCTGTCCCGCTCCTTGCGCTCCTCGTCCGAATAGAACCGCGCCTTCTCGAATTCGTGATTCGCAATCGCGTTTTCCATCCGGTGCACGATGAACTTAATCCGTTTCTGAACCTCGGTGATCTCCTCGGGAAGGGAAGTCTGCCGTAGCTTCACGCGCGCTCCTGCCTCGTCGATCAAATCAATCGCCTTGTCCGGCAGGAACCGATCTGAGATGTACCGGTTCGAGTGCGACACCGCAAAGTTGATCGCCTCGTCCGTGTAGCTCACCGCGTGGAATTTCTCGTAGCGATCCTTGATCCCCATAATGATCTTGATCGCGTCTTCCTCGTTCGGCGGCGGCACTTTCACTGCCTGGAAGCGCCGCTCCAGCGACCGGTCCTTCTCAATCGACTTGCGATATTCCGCCGGCGTGGTTGCGCCAATGCACTGAATCTCGCCCCGCGACAACGCCGGCTTCAGAATGTTCGCGGCATCCAGCGACCCTTCCGCCGATCCCGCGCCCACCAGCGTATGCAGCTCGTCAATAAAGATGATGGAGTTCTGATTCTCCATCAGCTCTTTCATAATCGTCTTCAGCCGCTCTTCAAACTGACCGCGATATTTCGTTCCCGCCACAATCAGGCTCAGGTCCAGCGCCAGCACCCGCTTGTCCGCCAAAAAGCTCGGCACATCGCCATCGGAAATCTTCTGCGCCAGCCCCTCCACGATCGCCGTTTTGCCAACACCCGGCTCGCCAATCAGCACTGGGTTGTTCTTCGTGCGCCGGCACAAAATCTGGATCACGCGTTCCAGTTCCTGATCCCGTCCAACGAGCGGATCCAGCTGCGAGTCCATCGCGGCCTGCGTCAAATCCCGCGAGAATTCCGCCAGCAAGCTCGACTCGCGGCTCCGCTGCTGTTGCGGCGCCTTCTCCTGCGTGGCCCGCGCCAGTTCCTCGCGCACCGCCAGCAGCTTCAGTCCCCGCTCGTGCAGAATCTCTGACGCAAAGCACTTCTCCTCGCGCAGCAATCCCAGCAGCAGATGCTCGGTCCCAATGTGCTTGTGCGACAGACGCTCCGCTTCTTCCGCGGCGTACGCCAGCACACGCTTGCACTCGTTCGAAAGCGGCAAGTCGACGGAGGTCGAAACCTTCTCGCGGATCGTGGTGTGTCCCTCGATCTGCTTGCGAATGGATTCGACAGAAGCATGCGAACGTAGAAATCGGTTGGTGAGGGCTTTGTCTTCGCGGAGCAACCCCAGCAGCAGATGCTCGGTCTCAATGTAAGGAGATCCAAACTGGCTCGCTTCGTACCGTGCGAAGAAGATGACGCGACGCGCTTTCTCTGTATAGCGTTCGAACATAATCCCTCTGAGAAACTCCCGCTCCCGCCTGGCTGCCGGTCATGCTGCCGGCACACCCCGCGAGAACCGTGTCTCTTCCATCGTGAGAGCCTGATCCTGCCCGGGCTCTGACTGCCGTCCCCGCCTGAAATCATGGGCAAATTGGTACGGCCCCGAAGGCTGGTGCGCTCTTCCGCATCCATCCCATTGCTCAAACTTGTTGCTAAAAACTTCCTGCTTCTAAAACCCCAACTGTTCGCGCCTGACGTGCTCTGCCGTGTTCAGCGCTCAAATCAACCCTTGCAACCCTGCTTCCAACCCTACGCCTTCATACGCTGTGACTGCCAACTTGTTCCAGCCGCCCCTTTTCCATCCTCAAAATTCTGTCGCACCGCCCCGCCAACTCCATGTTGTGCGTAACGATGACGGAGGTGAGGCTATGCGTTGTATGCAACCGCTCAATCAGTCCAAAAACCATATCCGCGGTCGTATTATCTAGGTCCCCCGTCGGCTCATCCGCCAGCAGCACGCGCGGACCCGTCACCAGCGCCCGGGCCAGGGCCACCCGCTGCTGTTCACCCCCGGACAGTTCGCCGGAGCGGTGTGTCATCCGGTCGCCCAACTCCACTTCATTCAGCCACTTCTCGGCGTTGTTCAACGCCTCGGCCTTCGCCACGCCCCGCGCCAGAAGCGGCATCGCCACGTTCTCCAGCGCCGTGAACTCCGGTAGCAGATAATGAAACTGCCACACGTACCCAACCTCGCGGTTGCGAAAGGTGGCTGCCTGTCTGGGGCTCAAATTTCTCAACTGGGTTGACGCAAAGGATACGTCACCCGCGGAAGGGGAATCAAGCGCTCCCAAAATGTGCAAAAGCGTGCTTTTTCCCGCCCCCGACTGGCCCACAATCGCCAGCATTTCGCCCTCAGCTACCTCGAAACTCAGCCCCTCAAACAGGATTAGCCGGCCCCTGCCGGTCACGTACTCTTTTCGCAGGTTTTTGCCGCTGATGACGATTGGATGTCCCACGCCGCTCAAACGACTCACAGCGGCCGCCGGCGTTGCGCCGGGCCTTCCCGCCGGTATTTCTGAACCGGGGTCCGAATCCATATCTACCTGTACCATCCCCATCCCCAAATGGGAAGTAGCTTTTCACTCCGATGGACGAGTCAACGAGGAAAAAGCGGTACAAGGGTACCAGTGAGGATTACCAACGAGTCATCCCGTTCCAAAATGTCATCCCGAGCGAAGCGCAGCAAAGAAGCTGTCCAGCGGGCATCACAATCGTCCGGCGCGTAGCCGAGGCCCCCCGAGCTGAAACCCCTATCCCAGCCGAGAATCTAGTCAGCGAGCCGAATCGGTCGCGAAGCGGCCGACCGCGATATCATGCGGTCGCCTGAGCGCGCAAAGCGCTCCGCCCTTCCTGCACCTTGAACGCTGTACCCTGCACCCTGCCTTACCGCGTCCCCGCCACCGCCAAAAACTGCGCAAACTCCGGATTCCCCCGCACTCCCGCGAACGCCTCATCCTGCTGTACACGCTTCCGGTCCGCATACCCTTCGCTGAACGCCTTGTTCAAATAGTCCACCGCCCGCTCCACATCACGTTTCCCGGCGTACAACTCCGCCAAACAATAATCCAGCCGCGCACGCTCCCGCGCCTGCGTCCCTCCGTCCACCGTCGGATGCGTCGCGGTGTTGAACACATCAGGATCCGCCGCAAACGCCGCACGATACGCATCCGCCCCCTGCTTCGTTCGCCCCAGCGCAAAATCCGCCGTCCCCAGATTCGCCAACACCACCGCGGAGTTCGGCGACAGCTTCAGCGCTCTCTCGTACAGCCCAATCGCCTTCTTGAAATCCCCATCGCCAAAGTAAGTCGCCGCCAGATTGTTGATCGCATCCGGATAGCTCGGGTTGAGGGTCAGCGCCTTTTGATAATCCTTCCGCGCTTCCCGAATCGCCCGCATATGATGCCAGGCAATCCCCATCTTGTTCCACACCGCCGCGCTCTTCGGAGCCTCGTTGTACGCGTTCGCCGCCGCCACATACGCGCGGCGATTCATCAGCAAATCGCCCCGCTCTTCGGGCGGCAAGGCCTCCAGCCCAGAGTCCGAATCACCAGGCTGCGCAACATAAGATTGTCCAGGGAACTGGGCGAAGGTGGGAACCGCCCAGGTAAAAGTGAGGGCGAAAAACAAAATCTGCAGGACAACAATCGAACGTTGAAGCACAGAACACCTCCCCATAAAGCGGGGATGTCATAAACAGATGCTTCCTCCCTCAAAAAAGGTACTTCGCCAATCAGCGCCACAATGCACGAGTCAGGAATCAGATATCAGTAGTCTTGACTCGGGAGTCAGGAGTCAGCCGGGTGCCCCAGTTCTGCCCGGGCTTGGCAGAAGCGCGTCCGCTCTTATCGCCGGGTGCCCCAAATCTGCCCGCGTTTGGCAGATGGGTGTCATGCGCGACGCGCGTCCGTTTGTATCAGGGCATGACTTCAGTCGTGCCGAAAAAGCCAGAGAATCCCGCGGGCTTCAGCCCCTGCGCATTTGCCGTTGTTTCTTTGTTGTCATCCCGACCGGAGCGAAGCGAAGCGGAGGGACCCGCTGTTCACCATCGCATCGAAGGCCGGCGCCTAACGACGCGCGCGCGAAGCGCTCCCGCCTGGACGGCCAGTCCCGGCGAGAAACGCAATCCCCGCCATCATCAAACAAACATACCCGCTGTTCCACTCATCCCCGTTATGCAGCGCGTGCGCGATCCGCGGAGCATGCACGATCACCACCCACGAGAAATACATCAGCCCCAGCAGCAGCCCCGTCGCTCGCATCACGCCCGGCCGCACCCACCGCCCAGCCAGAAACACCAATCCCGCCGCCACCAGCGCCACTCCCGTTGCATACGCCAAAAACAGCCGCTCCGGCAGCCACGCCGGAATCAGCGAAGCGATCGTCGGCCCCACCTGCAAATGGATTGACCCAAAGACGAGATGCGCGACGCCGAAGACCGCTAGTCCCACACCGGCCAGCCTTCGTGCTGTCCGATCGCTCGGCCACCCGCCGCGCACCATCGCCGCCAGCATCCACATTCCGGCGCCGCTCGCAAACAGCTCCGCCGGCACACCCCGATCGCCCCAGTTCTTCCACATCTCCGGAACCGCCGGCGTGAACCGCAGCACCGCGGCCGCCGCAAACACCACGCCCATGGGTACGGCGATCTCCCGCGTGTAGATTCCAGTCAGCACAGCGACGCCCGCCACGATCAGCAGCGTCCCCGCCACCCACGCCAGCACCGTATCCGCCGGCATCCAGCCACCCAGCAATCCAAGATCGCCCACCTGCCCGGAGTAGACGAACTCCTGCCCCCCAAACACAATCAGCGCGATCCCGAAAAAAAGCCGCCCTACCCACCTGAAGATCAGCTGCGAAGGCTCGCTCTGCTCATCCACATACGAAGCCCCCAAAAAATGCCCGAAGCGAGGCTGAATTTTCCGCGCACCTCCGCTCCGGGCCGAAAAGGGAACCTCGTAGTCAGAACCAACCGTGGGCTCGTCCATCAGTGCAGCTTCTGCTCCGCCATCAGTTGCGCAAACTCCGCCGTCTGCCGCAGCTTCGCAAACACCTGGTCTTCCATCAGCCGATTCCGATCCTTAAACCCCTCATCCAGCGCCTTCCGCAAATAATTAATCGCCTGCGCCCGGTCTCCCGACTGCGCAAACAACTCCGCGATGCAAAAATCCTCCCGTGCCCGGTCCGCCATGCTCGTCGGCCCCGAAATCGTCTGCGTCACATCTTTGTCGAACACCGCAGGATCCAGCGCAAACGCTGCACGGTAAGCCGCCAGTCCCGGCTCGTATTTTCCGCGCGCAAAATAAGCCGTGCCCAGATTCGCTGCAATCACTGCCGAATCCGGCAACAGATCGTGCGCCTTCTTATAGAGTTTGATCGCCCGCCGGTAATCATGTTCCGCGAAATACGCGGCGCCCAAATTATTCAGCGCCTCCGGATAATTCGGCTTGATCA